>ERZ773248.872-NODE-872-length-31681-cov-5.055619_pt1 | contig 31681 bp, 25 predicted proteins | sample MGYA00580518_ERZ773248 | MGnify/ENA primary metagenome ERZ773248 (study PRJEB29015, sample SAMEA2737762) | human gut metagenome | biome: human gut; feature: human-associated habitat; material: faeces | place: China | collected 2012 ...
TTTCAGAAACTTGTTGTATCATGAAGGTACGTTGAGCACCGGTACTTAAAAAGAGCTGTCATTTGACAGCTCTTTTTGCCTGTGCGCCTTCCTTCAGGCGCTTGAGTTCCTGTTGTTGTTCTTCCGGCAGCGACACGCCACAGCAGCCGCCTGTCGTGTTATTGGCATAACCTTTGAATACTTCCGATGCTATATGTCTGATTTTCTTTACCGATTCTACTACCATAAGGGCGCCTCCTTCTGCACAATATATAGTCAAGGAATGAATTTCTTATTACACCCTTAGTATAGCATAAAATTAAAATTTAGAAAATACCTACTAACGGAAAATTTTTATTAATTACTATTTTGTATAGGAACAGGTTCACAGGAACATTTTTCTGAATCAGACAAGCGGCGGATCAACACATCCACAGCCTGTTCATATCCTTTGTAATGACGGCGCCGCTTATCAGGCAGGGATTCGTATTCCTTCTTCAGTTGATATACCGATTGCCCATAAAGTTCCGGCATATCATGAAAGCGGCTGAAAATCGTCATTCCCTGCATGACTTCGGCTCCTACAATCGTTCCATCGCCACTGCAGGCAAGGAGGACAATGCACCCTGGCCCGAAGCGGCCTTTTCTGCCACCAATCCCTACATTTCCCCGCTGGCGCAGACGCCGGACGGCCGCCTGATACTGGCGTACCTGCAGTCTGGCTCCCAGAATCTGAAGCACCATGAGGATGAAGAGAATAGCAAAGAAGAGTTCCAGTTTCATGGCATCAATCGTCGAGGACGTGGATGTCCAACCGGTCAAATCCCGCAAGCAGAGGCCGTATCTGATCGGCGATCCTGCGGCAGCCGCCTATATCCCGGCTTTCCATGTTGAGAGGCATATTGGGATCATGGAGAGACATGCGCAGCAGCGCCCAGCCATTGGGGAACAGGAGACGTACGCCTTCATAGGATGGGCTGGCAATGCCGATGCCGGCCGCAGCAGCCCGTTTTTCAAACGCATCCAGTACAAGTTTGCCATAATCCCCGGCTTTTTCACCGGAAATTTTCAGACGGTATTCCCGGCTTTCTGCCGGTTCCCCCAGATCTTTGATAAGACTGCCCAGACTGCTTCCCTGCGCACGGGCGCGGGCAGCGGCAATGACCAGTTTGACGGCCAGATAGGCACCGTCATCGAGGTAATAGTTTTCACTGAGAGCTCCGTGACCGGACGTTTCAATAGCCAGAGGCGAGACGATACCCTTCTGATTGAGACGGATGCATTCATCGATAACGTTCTTATATCCTCTCATGTACCGGTGATGGACGAGGTGCAGGTGATTCTGCAGGAACGTCGTCAGTTCATCGCTGGTCACGGAGTCCGTCACAATAGTACTGCCGGGATAATCCGGTGCCAGAATAGCCGCCATCATGGCAATCAGAGCATTGCGGCTCACAGTCTCCCCATCGGAAAGGACAGCACTCATGCGGTCTACATCCGTATCGAAAATGAGACCCAGATCGGCCTTACTGTTCAGGACAGCCTGACGGATACTGGCCATGGCTCCGGCATTTTCCGGATTGGGAATATGGTTCGGGAAATGGCCGTCCGGTTCGAGAAACTGGCTGCCTGTCGTATCGGCCCCGAGCGGCGCCAGAACCTGGCTGGCAAAGAACCCGCCGCTGCCATTGCCGGCATCGACGATGATGTGCATCCCCGAAAGAGGCTGGCCTCCGGCCGTATCCAGTGCTTTGCCGATAAGTCCGCGCAGATGCGCCGTATACAAAGAAATAATATCCAGCGGCTGCACCTTTACAAGGTCACCACTGCGCACGGGTTCAGAGCCGGCCCGTGTCAGGACGTCGGTGATTTCTGCTTTTTCCAGCCCGCCTTTTTCCGTAAAAAACTTCAAGCCATTGCGATTATACGGCAGATGGCTGGCCGTAATCATAATAGATCCATCCATCTTCGTCTGTGGGAAGACGATGGACATGAACATAGCCGGCGTCGAAGCCATCCCGCAGTCGTATACCGTCACTCCCATAGCCGTCAGTGCCTGGAACAGGGCGTCCTTCAGCATTCCCGCCGATATGCGCGAATCATGCCCTACAGCAATCCGCAGCTGATCTGCGCTTTTCCCCAGCCGGTCTTCCAGAAATGTGACAAATCCGGCAGCAATGCGGTTTACCGCTTCCGGCAGGAGATTGACCTTCTCTCCTGCTACGCCTTCGACAGCAATACCACGGACATCACTGCCGTTCTGTAATTTCAATAACTCTTCGTTGGAAATCATGCCATCCTCCCGTACATCTGAATCTTTCATGTTGCAGTTATAATAAGGCCAGCAGGCCATCAATATCGGCTTCGGTCGTAGCCCAGCTGGTAACGAACCGTATCGTCTGTGTCCCATCAGCGTTGTCCAGCCATTTTTCAAACATGACGTTCTGCGCCAGTTCCGCTGCCTTTTCGCGGGTCATGACAGGGAATATCATATTGGAAACCGGTGTATAGGCAAATTCATAGCCTTTGGCCCCGATACCATGAGCCAGCTTCTGTCCCATAGCATCAGCCTGACGTCCCAGTTTCGTATACAGGTCATCTTTTAACAGTGCCTGGAACTGGATACCCAGAAGCATCCCTTTGGCAAAAAGAGCCCCATTCTGCCGCATAATGGCACGGAAATGCGGTTTCAGATCGTCGTTGATGATAACTACCATTTCGCCAAAAAGGGCGCCGCATTTCGTTCCGCCAAAATAAAACGCATCGGCCAGAGACGCCATGTCTTTGAGGGTGACATCATTATACGAAGACCCCAGAGCCATAGCCAGACGTGCCCCGTCAATATACAGATACAGACCATGGCGGTCGCAGCATGCGCGCAAGGCCTTCAATTCATCCAGCGTATAAACAGCACCCATTTCCGTCGTATCGGAAATATAGACTACTCTGGGCAGTACCATCTGTTCCGTATCATGGAAGGCAACAACTTTATCCACGTCTTCGGGAGACACTTTGCCATCCGTCGTCGGCACAGGCAGTACTTTGTGCCCTGTCGCTTCGATGGCACCGGTTTCATGGGTATAGATATGGGATGATTCGGCAGCAATGACCGCTTCGTAGGGGCGCATAAACGCAGCCAGGCAGACCAGATTAGTCAGAGTACCGCCGGCAATGAAATGCACGTCTGCACCGGGCTGGCCTGTAATCTGGCGCACGAGCTCTGTCGTTTGTGTGCAGAATGTATCATTGCTATAACTGTCGCTGGGCGTCAGATTCTGTTCTGCCAGTGCCTGAAAGACCTGTGGGTGCGCACCCAGACTATAGTCATTTTTTAAGAATATCATGTCCATTCCCTCTTTTCCTGCAATAATAAAATACAGATGTATATCATTTTAATTATACGGAATGCTTTAAAAAAACACAAGAAAACTTCTTACAGGTAAGACAGCGCTTCCCGGACCGATGAGACAATATGGCCGGCAGCCTGCTGTACCGGTTCTGGCGCATAAGAGAAGGTAAAGGAAATATCTGCTGCCTTGAGCATAGGCGTATCGTTATATGAATCCCCGATAGCCCCCATCGTATGGATGGCCAGTTTCTCTTTAACTGCAGCCAGGCCCGTCCCTTTAGAACAGTCGGATCCTACGACATCGACGACGCTCGTATTGGCATAGGCTGTCAGTGTGGTCCCATATTCCTGCTGGATATCTCTGGCAATCGACTGGGCTGCTTCATCACTGCCGGCATAAAAAGAAATACCGTAAATATCACTGCCAGCCAGGTCCGCAAAAGACATAATCCGCGTCTGACCAGGAAACTTGGGCGGTGTCAGCGTATAGACCGTATCATTGGCCTGAATGACCGTGTCGGCCCGCCGTCCATACCGGTCATATATTTCTTCGACGCAATCCCGGGAAACGGTTTTCTTCATGAGCACCTGCAAATTGCCGTCCAGAACCAGCGCACCCGTCGCCAGAATATAGAAATCAAAACACACATCTTCCCGGGCCGCCTGCCGAACGCCCCGGAGAGACCGGCCGGTGCTGACGCCAAATAAACCGCCAGCCTGTTGGAAGGCCCGGATGGCTTCCCGGTCCCCCTTGCGGTACGGTTCGTCCAGAAACATAAAATACAACGTGTTGTCAAAGTCGCTCGCCATTGCTTTTTTCATCATTTTTCTACATTTCCTTTGATATTTTAATATTTTATCATTGACAAAGTTAATCGTTTAATTTATAATATGCTCAAACATAAAGACAACGATGTCTATCCCACATCGTGTCTTTATGTTTTTTTATTACCGTATTTCGCAAGAGGGGGCGAATACCATGTATGTCATGCATATGGAAAAAATACTTGAAATGAATATGGCCACATACAAGCGCAAAGAACGGCAGGAAAAAGATGACCAGCCACGCCGCCCGCATAAAGGCCATCCTGCCGGAATCAGCCTGTCCCTGCCGGACATTTGTCCGGTTTTAGGATAGAACATCCAACATAATCCCCGAACGCCCCGGTGTCGTGCACGGACACCGGGGTGTTCACGTTAAGATGGGAATTATCCTTTTTTAATCCGTTCGTGGATATGCATCATAGCCGGATTGATATGGCAGTATCCGCCGGGATTTTTATCCAGATATTTCTGGTGATATTCTTCTGCCGTAAAGAAATTCTGCAACGGCCGCACTTCCACCGCCAGAGGGCGGCCTGCTTTTTCCGCTACGTGATTGACGACTTTGCGGATATCCGTCAATAATGCCGGGGCTTCATAATAAATGCCCGTCCGGTAATTGATTCCTTCATCTTCCCCCTGCTTATTTACTGACAGCGGATCGATGACCATAAAATAATAATCCAGCAGCTGTCCTGTCGGCAATACATCGTCATCATAGGCCACTTTGACCGTTTCCGTATGACCGGTCCGCTGGGACTTCACTTCTTCGTAAGTCGGTTTTATAGTCCTGCCGTTGGCATATCCTGTTTCCGTTTCCAATACGCCATCAAATTGATCCAGAAATTTCTGCAGGCCCCAGAAGCAGCCACCTGCCAGATATATAGTCTGTATCATTTCTATATCACTCCTGTCATTGCATATTCGTATACCGTCTTTACTATACCATAAAGGGGCCGGATTGTGTACTTTTTTCCTGCATTGCAAAAAAAGGCATCCCATGCTATGCTTACAGAGAGGTGAGGACGATGGATTCTATTATACAATTATCACTGGAGCGCCAGTACATGAGGCGTCTCAATTGAACATATTCAACACAGTGAAACATGGATGCTGCCGTCATAAAAAAGCTCTGAAGCGGACGCTGATTGTCCTCGTTCTCCTTTCCGTCCTTCTCTGCGCTCTGGCTTTTGCAGCCATCCACGGCGCCGCCCGCCTGTTCAATCATACCATGTCCCGTCAGACCATGCTCCGCGGTACGATTACCGTAGAAACACTGGCACCCCACATTACGGGCTACGTCCAGTTCACCAATCTTGTCTGGAAAGACCCGGACGGCCATCTCATCCTCTACGTGCCAGACGGCAGTCTCAGCGTACGCCCCTGGGATATCATCACCCGTTCCATCAAATCGACGACGCTGACCAATATCACTCTCAACGATGCAACTATTGCCGCCTATTTCGATGAAAAGAACCAACTGGACCTCATTGCCCAGGATGAGAAAGAAAAAAAGGACGGCACAGAAAAAAAACAGCACCGGTCTCTCCAGGACCGCATCCGCAATATCAACTGGAATGGCCAGAAACTGCATGCCTCACTGGATCTCAACAACTGCCAGCTGGAATCGTATCATATGAGCCGTCATTATGTTATGGAAAACGTCAACGCCCATATCGGCATGTACACGGGAAAACGGGCTGATATCCAGGTCTCTACAGGCCGGTTCGCCGGTACGGCTATCGGAGATGGCGTCGCTATCAAAGGAAAAATCGACCTGACTACCCCTATCCCCACGATGGACATGAACGTGGATATCGTCAATGTGGATCCTTCTTCTCTGGGTTTTGGCGATAACATCCACGACCAGATGACATTGACCTTCCACGCTACGGGGCCACTGGACCAGCCGGAAGCCCGGGGCCACCTCCACATGGAACGGCTGAACCTGCCGGCCCTGCGCTTTACCGATGTGTCTGGCAACGTCTATTATCATGACTCCCTGCTTCAGTTTACCAAAGTAAAAGCCAAAGTATATGGTGGCACGCTCGATGCCTACGGTGATTATAACCTGGAAACCCGGGCATACAACATCTACGGGCACGGGGAAGACCTCAACAGCAGCACGGCCCTGCACGATATGAAATTCCGGACCCTCGTCACCATGGACATCACCATGCGCTGCGATGGCAATCCCCGTCATCTCAGGGCCTATGGATCATTCCAGTCTGGCAGCGGCTATTACTTCCCTCTCCATTTCAATTCCATTTCGGGGCGCTTCAACAACCGCTACCATGAACTCGATTTCTATGACGTCGTCATCAGCACTGCCATGGGCGATATTGCAACCGATGCCCTGCACATTGTAAACGGAGAGGTCCAGCTCAGCCCGGTACGGATCCGGGATGCCGAAAGCGGGGAAACGACAGAATTCCGCGGCCTCGACAACTATAAGGAAAGCAAAGAAACACAGGCCGCCATGGGCCGCAATCTAAAAAACCTGGGCCAGAGCATGAAATCCATCAACCAATCCATAAAGAGCATGAAGAAATCTCTTGATTTTTAGCATAAAAATGACGATGCCGTACGAAGCAATCACTGCTCCGTACGGCATCGTCGTTCTGTTTATCCCATCATCCGCACTTCGGTAAGGGTTCTTTCTTTTGTTCTATATCGTGGTTTCCTTTTTCCTGGATTTCTTTCCACAGCGTATCGGCCACAGGCTGCCACTGTTTCGCATATTCTTTGCACTTTGCGCACAGGTGTTCTGCCGATTCCGGCGAAATCAGATCCGTCGATTTCGCCCCGCTCCGTTTGACCATAGCTGCCAGATACTGCGGGTTTTCCAGCATCGGGCACGGGCGCAGATGATTGTGGTTAAACGGCTGGCCTTTGGCGTATTCTTTGAACAAAGGCTGCTGCAGACATTCGAGCAGGCTCTGGTTCTTGATATTGGCACTGGAATAATGGATGAATACACACGGTTCCACGTCGCCATTGGGGTTGATATGGCAATAGTTCCGGCCACCGGCTACACATCCGTCAATATACTGACCGTCGTTCTGGAAATCGATGGCAAAAATAGGTTTACCGCCTTTGACACTGCGGATTTCGCGGACACGGCGTACCATATAGGCCCTCTGTTCTTTCGTCGGCATCAGGTCCGGCGACGCGTCGTTACCGACGGGCATATAATGGAAATACCAGGTGAAATAAGCGCCCTTGCGGATCAGCAGGTCGAGAAAATCATCAGATGTAACCGTTTCAATATTCTTGCGGGTGTAACAGATGGACGTGCCAAAGACGATGCCGTGTTCCCGGAGCAGATCCATGGCATGCATGACCTTATCGAAATGGCCGGCACCGCGGCGGCTGTCGTTGACTTCCCGATATCCTTCGACACTGAGGGAAAAGCTCAGATTGCCTACATCGGTCACTTCATGACAAAAGGCATCGTCAATGAGAGTCCCATTGGTAAACGCATGGAATTCGCAATCGGGATGTTTACGGCAGAGGCGGATGATATCGGCTTTGCGGACGAGTGGTTCCCCGCCGGTCAGCAGATAGAAATGACAGCCCAGTTCCTTGCCCTGGGTCACGATTTTATCCATCACATCGAAAGACAGATTCAGCGTATGGCCGTATTCGGCAGCCCAGCATCCGATACAATGCATATTGCAGGCACTGGTCGGATCAAAAAGAATAGCCCAGGGGATATTACAGTGATATTTCGCTTTTGCGGCATTACGGGCACGGAGCCCATAAAAACCGGCTTCAAATCCCAGATCCATGACAGCCGTTTTGACGATATTCGGGTTGAGCGTGTTCAACGCATGGTCCAAAAAATGGAACCATTTGCCATCTTCATCAATCAGACGGCGGGCTTCTTCAAAGGATTCTTTTTCAAATAAGTCGCCAAAAAGATGTTCCATAACAAAGGACAAGTGTTTCAATGACTTTCTCCGGTCTTCCGGATTTTTTTCTGACATAATGCGGTCTACAATCAATCCTACCGTTTTCTTTTGTACTTCGTGTGTCAATCTTTTCATGGCATTCCATCTCCTCTTTTTGGAAACCGAAATAGCACTTTTCTTTTCACCTATTATTATACGCCTCCCAACGCAAATGTCAAAAGGTTAAAGTCAAAAAGTCAGATACGGAGTAAAAAATCTGCCCCATGAACCATGATACGGTCACGGGGCACTCTCTTTTCTGCATCCATCTATTTTCCCGGTACGATAGAATTTTTCCAGGGGGATCCGACCAGGCTCGATGTCGCAGCCAGGCTGTGTACCATCTGGGATACGGCCTGATAGTTGGCCTGAACGCCTTTTTCACTGTTTTCATAGGTCGCGGCATTTTCTTTCTTGATACCGATCGTATCCGCTTCCTTTTCAGCATCCATATTGGCACCGATAAAGACGAATTCCCAGCCTTTTTCTTCCTGGGCATCAATCAGTTTCCTGACTTTTTCCTGGTCATAGGTCTGACTGTAGTTTTCCAGTCCGTCCGTGATGATGACAAACAGGACTTTGCTGCCTGTATCATCGATGCCTTTGACGGCTTCGGTCTTTTCAATGGCATCGCCAATAGTATCGTACAATGCCGTCGCGCCACGGACCTTATACGAATCGAGGGTCATATCGGGCACCTCAGAAATCGGCTTACGGTCCGCCAGGATTTCGTGATCACTGCTGAACAGGATGGTCGTCACATTTGTCGGCACCGACAACTGCCGTTCTTTGGCCAGCATGGAATTGTAGCCTTTTACCGTATCTTCTTCCAGGCCTTTCATGGACCCGCTCTTATCGATGAGCAGCACGACTTCCAGATGGGACGCCTGTACAGCCGGCTTTGCTGTCCCGGCCGGTTCCGTTCCACTCTGTGTTGTCGTCGTTTCCGTCGTCGCAGCAATCCCCGGTACCGTAGTCTGTATTTCCGTTCCCTTCAGTACCTGTCCGACTGCCGGCACGCTCTTTGCCAGCTGCTGCAGCGTATCAGTCCAGTTGGCTGCCATGACAGCCGTACTGCCCAGTCCCATGAGGCAGGCCAGGGCAGCCATTATTTTCAGGTGTTGTTTCATCATCATCGCCCTCCTTTGCTATATTCTTATTATACCATCCTTTGTATCACAGTTTTAATACACTTTTACCTGTATCCAACCTTCATTGTACATCTTGTCGCCTTCTTCCCCCAGGTCCTGATACGTTTCCTGTCCTTCGTAGACTTCCGGCGGCGGGAATACGACGGGATTATCCTTGTAATCTTCATCTTCTTCCATTTCCGGAACGGCCGTATTCGGTGTTGAATAAGTCAGATATTCAAAGTTTTTGAGGGCTATATCAGGCCGGCTCATAAAATCAATGAAGGCGTGGGCGTTTTCTACATGGGCCGCGTTTTTAGGGATGACCCAGGAGTCAATCCAGAGATTCGTCCCTTCTTTTGGTACGACGTAAGCCAGGTCTTCATTTTCCAGCATCATGCGCAATGCTTCCCCGGAAAAAATGACACCCATGGCGGCTTCCCCGGAGACGAGCTTATCCTTTACATCATCGATACCATAGGCCTGGACGAGCGGTTTCTGGGCAATGAGCATGTCCCGGGCCTGACGGATTTCATCGGGATTGGTCGTATTGAGCGAATAGCCCAGCCGTTTCAGGGCTACCATATAGGCATCGCGGGGAGAATCCTGCATGAGGATTTCATTCTTATACTTCTCATTCCAGAGAATATCCCAGCTGTCTACGGGATCATCGACCATGGTGCGGTTGTACAAGATTCCGACGGTCCCCCAGCAGTACGGTACGGAATAGATATTTCCCGGGTCAAAGGTTTCCGACTGTTTGTAAAACGCCTGTCCCACATACTGACGGGCGTTTGGCAGGCGGGAGAAATCGAGGGGCTGCAGGAGGTCGTGTTTGATCATCTTCTGAATCATATAGTCCGACGGACAGATGACATCGTAACGCACGGCACCGGCTGCCACCAGAGGATACATGCTTTCATTGGTATCGAATTCATCCATGACGACGTGGATGCCCGTTTCTTCTTCAAACTGCTCCAGCGTGTCCGGATCGATATAGTCGCCCCAGTTGTAGACATACACCACGTTATCCCCTTCCGCTTCCTCTTCATCGTGAAATCCGCAGCCGGAAAATGTCAAAAGGCACGCCAGGGCCAGGCAGAGACAGAGTATATATTTTTTTATCATGTGAGCGCCCCCTTAATGTGCCGACTGCCCCATCTGCATGCGTTTCCGGTTCCAGAACAGGAGAAACGCAAAGACCAGGACAAAAACAAAGACCAGTGTAGACAGGGCATACATTTCCGGATGGATTCCCAGTTTCAGTTCGGCATAGATTTCCGTAGGCAGCGTATCGATTCCGGCACCTTTGGTAAAGTGGGTAATGATGAAATCATCAGCCGACATAGTGAAGGCCAGCATAAACCCGGCCAGCAGGCTGGGCCGCAGTTCCGGCAGGACTACGCGGCGGAAGGCCATAAACGGCGTCGCCCCCAGGTCCCGGGCCGCATCATAGCAATTGCGGTCCAGAGACAGCATCTGCGGCATGAGACAGAGAATGACGTAGGGCAGATTGAATACGATATGGGCCATGAGGATGGTGCCGTAGCCGAGGCGCAGTCCCAGTCCCAGGAACAGCAGCATGAGGGAAATCCCCGTCACGATATCGGCGTTGAGGAGGGGAATATTGGCAATGCCCATGAGAACCGACCGGCGGCGCCGCCCCATGCCGCGCAGAGCCAGACAGGTCACCAGCCCGAGAAGCGTCGCTACGGCCGCTGATGACAAGCCAATGGTAATCGTATTCTGCAGGGCTTCCAGGATGCCTTCATTCTGAAACAGTTCGCCGTACCACTGGAGGGTAAATCCCGTCCAGTGCCCCCGGTAGCGGCTGGCATTGAACGACTGGGCAATGAGTACGCCGATAGGGGCGTAGAGAAACAGGAAAATCAAGGCCACGTAGGCTTTTTTCCAGAGACGCATCATTTCTTCACCTGCCCTTCGCTACGGTCAAAATAGGCCGTCAGCACCATATTGATAATGATGAAAATCATGAGGACCAGCGATAACCCGCTCCCCAGATGCCAGTCATAAGCCATGGTGAATTCCTGTTCGACAATATTGCCGATTAACAGCACCTTATTGCCACCTAGGAGACCACTGATAAAGAATGTCGTCAGGGACGGAATGAACACCATGGTAATCCCGCTGATGGCGCCCGGAAGAGACAACGGCAGGATAACCCGCGTAAAGGTCTGCCACGAACTGGCCCCTAGATCACGGGCTGCAAAGATGACGTTCCTATTGATTTTCGAAAGGGATACGTACAAGGGCAGCACCATATAGGGCAGGAAATTGTATATCATGCCGATGACGATAGCCGCCGGCGTATTAATGAGCGTCACATCCGGCAGGGCCAGAAGACGCAGAAACTGATTGAGGATGCCATTTTTTTCAAGAATTGTCTGCCAGGCCATAGTAGACAGGAGGGAATTCATCCACATGGGCAGGATAAACAGAAGGAAAATGAGGGCACCATGGCTGCGCTTGCGCTCCGTCAGGATCAGACAGAGGGGATAGGACAGGAGAAGACAGACCAGAGTGCTCACCAGCGCCAGCAGGAGAGACAACTCCAGAGCCTTGGCGTATTCCCATTGCAGGAGGACGGCAATATTGGAAAGACTCCACTGCCCGTCACCGCCAGTCAGGCCATACCAGCCGACAAATACGAGGGGAACGAAAATAAACAGCGCAGCCCAAAAGAGAAAGGGCATTGCAAAGAGATGGCGCATGTCCACAGATTTAATCATTTTCCATCGCCCTTTCATCTTCCGATTCCGGTTTATTCATAATCTGGATATTAAAGGGATCCACCCACAGGCTGACTTCATCTCCCGGGTGATAGACCCGCGTCGATTTGACCAGCCATTCGATTTCCCCGGCGCGGACGGTGATATTGTAATTCATCCCTTCAAAGATGACCTTGGTCACCGTGCCGTTGAGTGCCCCGTCACGGACCTCATGGAGTTCGATGTCTTCCGGCCGTATCTGTACATCGACAGGCCGGTTGCAGCCAAACCCCACATCGACGCAGTCAAAATCCAGCCCCTGGATGCGCACGAGCTTGTCATGGACCATGAGCCCGTCCACGATATTGCTGTCTCCGATGAAATCAGCTACGAAAGCATTTTCCGGTTCGTTGTAGACGCTTTCCGGCGTGCCGATCTGCTGGACATAGCCCTGATTCATGACGACGACCGTATCAGACATACTCAGGGCTTCTTCCTGATCGTGGGTAACAAAGACAAAGGTGATGCCCAGTTCTTTTTTGATTTTTATGAGTTCCAGCTGCATACTGCGCCGCAGTTTACGGTCCAGCGCGCTGAGCGGTTCATCCAGGAAGAAGTACCCGCGGTTCGTTGACGATAGCCCGGGCAATGGCTACACGCTGCTGCTGTCCGCCGGATAAATCGACGATATTGGCATGTTCATAGCCGTCGAGATTGACCAGTTTCAGGGCATAGCGGATTTTATCTTTGATATACTCACGGGATTTGCCGTGGATTTTGGGACCGAAGGCGATATTATCTGCCACATCCATATGGGAAAACAGTGCATAATTCTGAAACACCGTATTCACCTGGCGGCGGTTGGGCGGCACATGAGTGATATCCTGTCCGTCAAACAGGACAACGCCTGTATCAGGTTCTTCAAACCCGCCGATGAGCCGAAGTGTCGTCGTCTTGCCACAGCCGCTCGGCCCCAGAAGTGTTACGAATTCATTTTCATAAATCGTCAGATCCAGGCCATCCAGTACGAGATGACCATCAAAAGACTTTGATACACCCTGCAAATGAATCAATTCTTTTTTCATTTCGTCTATATTCCTCCTGTCTCACAGGTATGCATAATAAATTCACCTTAACTGTATTATTTTACCAAACAAAAGGAGCTTTGAGCAACTGTCTTTTCTCATTTTCATCCCATTTTTTTCTTTTTAATTTTTTGTTTTCTATGCTATTCTATAGTTTTTATTTATAAAAAATAAATCATAAAGTCTTGTGATTGTTAAATAATTTTTATCGCATTTTTACGTTTTAAATTTTGTAAATTTCATGTAAAATTTTCTTTCTAAAACAAATTTGTTATAGGTTATACGTTTAAATTTATTTATAAAAAAGTATATTCTAAAAAATAATACTTGTCATAATTATGCTTCATACATTTGTCTTATTATATAGGACATGGTATACTGAAGACGCTGATTACGATCGTATATATATAGCATTGCAGCTGCACCCCATCTATGGATATCCAACAACAAAAAGGAGTGCTTATTTCTATGCCAAACACAACCCCTGAAACCGTACAGCCCCAGAAAGTCGGGGGATTCCTCGGCTGGATTGAACGGATCGGCAATAAAATTCCCGACATTACCATGCTGTTTATTGCCGCATTCTTTATCACCTGTATCGTTTCCATGATTTTTTCCTATTTTACCTTTGATTATATCAACCCGGCAACAGGCAAGCAGATTGCTATCACCAATATGCTCAGCCCGGCGTCCCTGGTGACTCTCATGACCAAAATGGTCACCAATTACTCCGGTTTCCCACCTCTCGGCATGGTCATTGTTGCCACACTGGGCATCGGCATTGCTGACGGGTCCGGCTATATCAATACGGGACTCAAGAAAATCCTGACGGTTACACCGAAATTCCTGCTCACACCGATTGTCATCGTCGTCGGTATGCTCAGCCATCTGGCACCGGATAGCGGTTACATGATCATCATCCCTATCGCAGCATACCTCTTCTATGCATCGGGCAAACATCCTCTTTCCGGTGTCGCCGCATCCTTTGCCGGTATTGCCGGTGCCTTTGCCGCCAACTATACGCCGTCGGCCATCGACCCGGTCATCCAGGGGTTTACCCAGATGGCTGCCCAGATCATCGATCCGACCTATGAAGTCAATGTCCTCTGCAATTATTTCTATGCCGTCGGTTCGACCTTTGCCGTCATCGGCTCCTGCTGGTGGATTACGGAAAAAATCACAGAACCGTGGTGCTGAAAAGCCTGTCCTCTCGACACCGACATCGACGTATCGGAAAGTGCCATGACGGCTATAACCCCCAAAGAAAACCGCGCTTTCTATATCGCTTCCTTCGTCCTCGTCGCCATGCTTGCCGGCCTCTTCCTGAGCCTCATGCCTGCCGACTCGATCTGGCGTGATCCCCAGGGAAATCTGGCCAGCTTCAAAGCGCCGGTTATGCAGTCTATTGTCGCTATTATCTTTATGCTCTGCGCCGTCACCGGTATCGTATACGGCATCATCAGCGGTAAATTCAGAAGTTCCAAAGATTTCACCCACTCCATGGAAGAAATCACCAAGACACTGGTACAGCTTATCGTATTCTATTTCTTCGCTGCCCAGTTCATGTATGCCTTCGGTGCTTCCAACCTGGGGGCTCTCATCGCCGTATCCGGTGCCGAATTCCTGAAATCTCTGGCTCTGCCGCCGCAGATTACGATTTTCGGGGTCATCGTCTTCGTTGCCCTCCTCAATCTACTCATCACATCGGCATCGGCAAAATGGTCCATCCTGGCACCGATTTTCGTACCGATGCTCATGTCCGTCGGCATTGCCCCGGAACTTACCCAGGCTGCATTCCGCGTCAGTGACTCCGCCGTCAACGTCTGCACACCGATGTTTGCTTTCTATCCCCTGATTATCATTTATTGCCAGAAATATTACAAAAAAACCGGCGTCGGTACCCTGAGCAGTATGATGCTGCCCTACACCGGTGCCCTGCTCGTAGCCCTGACCATCATGTTGTACCTCTTCTGGTGGTTCAATATTCCTCTCGGCTTCCAGGCAGATTATGTATATCCCCGTCAGATGTTCTAACGGGATATAGTAAAGGAGGAACCATCCTATGAATCCATTACAAGAAGAAATGATGCATCGTTTTTGCCGGTACGTCCGCATTCCGTCCCAGAGCAAGCCCAATGGCGGCACGCAGGTTCCCAGCACGGAATCGCAGTGGGATATGGTCCGTACTCTCATGAAAGAATGCGAAGACATGGGCCTCGTCGATTTGTCCCTGTCAGATAAATGCGTACTCACAGGCCGTCTCCCTGCCCATACTGAACCGGGCTGCGACCGCAAGATTCCCGCCGTCGGCTTCTGTGCCCATCTGGATACGGTCGATGTAGACCTGTCACCTGTCGTACATCCCCAGCTCGTCGAACACTACGACGGCGGCGACATCGTCCTCAATGCAGATAAAAATATCGTCATGACCGTCAGCGACCATCCGGAACTGCGCGACTATATCGGTCAGGACCTGATCACGACAGATGGCACCAGTGTCCTCGGGGCAGATAACAAAGCCGCCATCACCAACGTCATGACGGCACTGCACACCCTGACTACCCATCCGGACCTGTATCACGGCGATATCTACGTCGCCTTTGTCCCCGACGAAGAATGTGGTCTCTTCGGATCGAAGAATATGGACTTTTCCAAATTTCCTGTCGATTTCGCCTATACTATAGACAGCTGCGCTCTCGGAGAAATCGTCTATGAAACATTCAACGCCGGTTCGGCTACGGTTACCATTCACGGTGTCAGCGCCCATCCCATGAGCGCCAAAGGCAATCTGGTCAATCCGACGCTCCTGGCCTGCGATTTCATCAATATGTTCGATCGCAGCGAAACGCCGGAATGCACAGAAGGAAAAGAAGGATACATCTGGTGCCAGGCCGTAGAATCCAACCAGTCCAAAGCCGTCGTCAGCCTCAATATCCGCGACCACAGCAAAGAAAAATACGAAGAAAAGAAACGGCGTATTGCTGCCAACGTAGAAAAGCTGAAACAGATGGAACCGCGGGCTGCCATCACCTGCGAAATGGAAGATACCTATGGCAATATTGCCGATGCGATTACCGATGACAATCACAAGGCCATCGACTACATTTTCGATGCATTCAAGGAATTGAACATTCAGCCCAAACCCATTGCCATGCGCGGTGGTACGGATGGTTCCTTTATCTCCACCAAAGGTATCCTCACGCCAAACTACTTTACAGGCGGCCTAAATTTCCATTCCCGTTATGAATTCCTGCCCCTTCCCAGTCTGGAAAAATCCTATGAAGTCACGATGAAACTCATCGATCTCATCTACAAGGGATAATCATTAAACTAATGAAAACTGCCGCACGAAGCAAATCATCTGCTTCGTGCGGCAGTTTTCATTATTGCTACTATACGACAGGATCCGCAAAATATACATATACACCTTTGAGCCGTACGAGGTCGAGGCCCATTTCTGTAAAGGCTGCGTGGATTGCCTTTTCAGAAAGTGCTACGTTTTTCTTTGCATCACCGGCTTTGACGACGTATTGTGCCCCGTCATCAAGCGGATAAATCTGCAGGGTTACTCCATCATAATCGAGACGGAACATACCACTGCCATCTTCTGTCTGCAGGTTCGTTTTGATAGAACGGTTGTGCAGCTGCGGCTGTACCGGTTCCGTGAGGCGCATGCCCGTCGGCGAAAGCTTCGTCGTTTCTCCCGCCTGGGAAACACCATAGGTGCCATACTGTTTTACTGTATTGTCCTGAACACGGAAAATCGGCATAGAGACTTCTACTTTGTGCTGCGGCCGGCCACCATCACGGTTCCAGACATCCTGATTCGTAATATCCGGTTTGGTCTGGACAATCTGCAATGTCGCGACTCCACCGGAAACGAGATAATTCTTCAGAAAATCAGGGCCGCTGAGCAAGGTCCCGAAGGAATACGTACCCGGCCAGTTTGTCCGCGTATTGCCATTAAGATAGCCATGACCATAATCGCCATAATCATAGTTCAGACCTCCCGGCTGGTCCCCATTGGTCAGGCCCGTAACGCGGGACTGGGTCGTCCGTACGACACCGTACGGAGTGAATACGTCATCCGTATCAATACGGAGAGGCGCTTTATTTACGATGATATCCCCTTCGATGGTGACGATGTAGTTCTTCCGGGCATCGCTGCCATTTTCATGGACAATACCACCACCATCCGATTCAAGGTCATTGTAGTACGTCCCGGCATCGGCCGTAGTCCGGCCAGCCCGGTTGGTTTCGTACGCTCCGCCAGCCTTCGGCGTCATCGTCAGGCCGTCGGTAGAAATAGTATCCCCGTTCACCATGTTGGGATTGGACGATTCCGTAAAGGTCCTCTTGTCCGAACCGTAGGTCTGGATCATATCGTTGGTGACCTTGATGGCTACTGGCGTCAGAGTAACGGAACCTTTCTTATCCAGCACCACTTCGTAGTTGTCCAGGGACTTGTTGAAGTCCGTCGTAATGCCATAGCTGTCCAGGCTGCCATCCGTCTTGTACTTTACATCGTTGGTCCGGTCCTTGCTTACAAGAGCACCGGATGTGTTGGTGATACCGATTTCAGACGTCAGTTCAGCCAGGCTGTCCCCGTTCTTTTCGCCTTTGACCGTAGTCGCACTATCCAGATCCTTCTGAACTGCCCCGGCATCCCCATAGGCTTCCGTATAGTCGCCAGTGGACAAATGGAGGGTGGCCTTGTCGATGGCAGCATTGCCATCTTCAATCTCAATATTGTAGTTATTCAGCGTCTGGGAAGTGGTTCCCTGCAAATAGTAGCGCCCGCCATTCACCGTTTTAGTTACTTTGCCAGCCTGTTTTTCTGCTTCAGAAGCGTCGCCAGTATTGGTATAGGTGATGTTGCCGGTACCATAGGTTCCGTCCAGAACGTTGGTCACCACATCGGTACCATCCCCGTTGGTCAGGCCTTTTATATTGCTGGCATCGTAGCCGTACTTGCTGGTATCGAAAGCCGTACCATAAGTAGTGGATACATCGTTGAGTTTCACCTTCACTGTGGCTTTGTTTACCGTGGCCGTACCAGTCAAATCAGAGTTTTCCTTATCGATTTCATAGTTCTTAGCCGTATCACCCGTCAGGGTAAACGTCCCTGTCAGATCATAGTCTCCTACATCCTGGGTCTTGACATCGGAATTGCTGGAATCAGCCTTTTCTCCGCCATTAGAATAGGAAACTTCAATCTGATTGTTCCTTACGTCGTCCTCTGAATCTCCATTGGCGTTGCCGGACAGGGTATAGGTATAAGGGGTCCAATCATTCGACCCATAGGTCGTGCTCGTATCCCCTACTTTCAGGGTCAGTTTGGCCTTTTCCACCGTGGATTTCCCATTGGTGATGTGGACGGTATAGTCAGAGAGTTTCTTGCTGGCAGACCCCTGGAGTGCATAGGTCCCGGCATTCTGTGTCTTTACCTTGTCATTGTCGGCATCGGTTTTTGCCCCAGTGTTGGTGTAGTTGAGGAAGCTGTCCCCCAGAACGGAAGCCTGGGTATCCCCGTTCACCAACCCGCCTTTTGCCGTATCAATGGTGTAGGTATACTTGTCCGTGTCAAAGGCCGTCCCATAGGTGGTGGACACATCCCCCACCGTCAGGTAGAGATCTGCCGGGTTCACCGTAATGGTGCCGCTGCCGGTGACCTCATAGTTAGCGGAAGCATCGCTGCCGTCACTAGCCTTTACCTCTGCACTGGAAGTCAGGTACTGGTCTTCATACTTGCCTACATGGGCCGTATCGTTGCTGCCTTTGCTCGTGGCATAAGTGCCATCAGTAGAAATGGTATACTTGATATCGCTGTCAGACAGAGTATCTCCGTTCACCAGCTGATTTTTGTCGTAAGAAGGCGTCCCATTGGTCACTGCAGTATTGCCGTAGGTCTGGGTGCCATCGGTGCTGATGTTCAGTGTCTTCCGGAGAATTTCGATATCCCCATTGACCGTTTTCAGGTCATACCCGTTCAGCGCCTTGGCCCCATTTTCATCCACATGGAATATATAGAAGGCCTTTTTCCCATCAGAAGCTGTCTTGTCTTCGTCCCCCTGGGTCCGGGTAGCCCCTGCTGCCGCCCCATCACTGGAAACAGCCACAGCATCCGTTCCGGTTTTTGTCCCATCAGAACTGGTCACGTAGGTCAGATAGTCGGCTTCCTTGAAATTGCTGAACTGGGTCACATCGATATCGCTGCCGTTGGAATCCTTATAGGTGGCCGAGGTGCTCAGCAGATTCCGCAGCTGGTCATCAGTAAGGGTATCCCCGTAGGTCTTCTGCTGGCTGCCCCCGGAAATGGTGATCACCGGAGTCACCTGGAAGATGAACTTGTTGCTGCTGGTATCCGTATAGTCCGTAAGGGTATTGCCGGAACTGTTGCCGAGTACCGTGCCGTTGGCATCGGATTTGGCCGTCCACTGGGCATTGGTGCCGCTGACCAGATTGCTGCCCAGGCTGGTACCGTAGTCGCTGGGGGAATTCACATAGACCTGCCAGGTGCCTCCGGTGCCGGTGGTGATGGCAGATGTGCCGGTGGTGCTGTTCACCAGGGAACCCTGGCTGCCCTGGGCATCCACCACAACGGCCCCTGCTGCGGCGCTGGCTGCAGCCAGTGTGCCAGCGGTGGCATTCCCATTGTAGTCCACCCCGGCCCCCAGAGTGATCCGGCCTTTATCTCCGGTGGAAGTGAGGCTGATTTTGCCGCCATGGAGAGTGTCGTCACTGTCCGTATACCCATCGGATGCTATCCCGTGGACTGTCAGATCACCGGCCGATTTGATAGTCGCATTATCCAGCTGGAAGGCGGTATTCTGATACCCATCGGTACGGATGGCGATGTCGCTGGCAGAAGCCGTTGCGGACGTGGTACCGGAATGAATTTCCCCACCAACGTTTACAGTGCCGCCAGAAATGTAGACTCCATGGTCTGCATAGATGGTACCATGATAATAATTAGTAACGTTGGTATTGTCAGTTCCTACAGTCACGGCACCGGTGCTTTCGATGTTCACCGTATCCAATGCCTTCGATTTACCAATGTCTCCTTCCAGGCTGACTGTACCGCTTCCAGCTCTGATATTCAGACTGGAATTAGCCAGGTTGGTTTCCTTGACAAAACCTACAGTAGTAGCACCACCCATGGCTCCATCATCCCATTTGCCATGAGTACCATACCCTACGGTCAGGAAAGGGGAACTATTATCCGGCTGGGAACGGGTAACATCGACACGTTTTTTATCCGTTGCCGTTGCCTTGTCGGTCCAGGTATCCCAGTTCACATAGCCATATACATTGCTTCCCTTGTTATACGTATAGGTCTTCCCATCACTGCCTAATGATACCGTACTCCAGTCAGAACCGGCATTGCTGTAGAACTGGGTGCCTTTTCCATTGTTGGCTTCTCCTTCCGGACCGGTAACCCAGTACATGCCGTCCTGATAAGTTGGATCATCCGGCATACCCCAGTAAGAGTACGGATACAATTTATCATTATTCGTGGATCCTGTTTTATTCAGTACACCGGACCCACGGCCGCCTACCCAGAGATACTGCTGTCCGTTTGGCGTGGTCAGAGAGTTTTCCAGCACCGTCGTAATGGTAGCCAGATAGGAATCTCCTACAGCCGATTTACCTTCATTATACGTTTTTGTTTTCGGGTTGTATTTGGCCAACGATTCGGATACAAACCAGTTGCTGGCAATAAGCTGCTTGATATCATTGGTTAAATTTGTATAAGCAGTGCTTCCGTTATTCATTTTCGTTGTATCCGTGCTGTTCTTCGCAAATGTCAGTGCACTATCCGCCAGGCTCTGAATCTGCGCCTGTGTCAAAGCGGTAAAGTTATTTCCCACCTTATAACCCAGTGCATTATTAGAAACCCCATTGACATTGACAGAACCTACCGTCAATGTATAAGAAGTACTCCCAACTGTAATAGTAGGGTCAGAGGTCATATATCTGCTTAAAAAGCCTTCTGGATCTGAGACTGCCACGTACTGTAAATATTCCTTCGTGGACATTTTTCCTTCCGTAATAATTACAGAAGAGTATCCTTTTCCCTTTGTTACACTGACAGCTGTCGAACTGCCGTCTCCCAGCCAGCGGATATTTTGGGTATCCGTTTCCTTATCAAAGGTATAATGGGGCTCTCCATTGGAAAAGTCCGCTGTATCCGTTGTCGTTTTATAGGTGCCATCTGCATTCTTTACATAATTAACCCCCTGATAATGATAAGCCGGAACCGTATCGGAAGTCAGATATTCATTGACTTTATCAGCTGTGAGTTCATCCCAGGTAGTAGTGCCATACACATAGGCCCCGTAGCTATTCCCGGAGTTGATGATGCCAGTAACAGTAATATCTCCTTTTTCTCCATCTGCATTCGTGGAATCAAGGGTCAATGTACCCCCATTAAGACCGATAGCCACTTCACCGTTGAGGGTAATCTTCCCGCCACTGGTTTTGATCAGCCGGTCATCCTTTGCACCATCCGCTGTACCACTGCTGTCCACATGTCCAAAATAGGTACCGACCGTATGACCCGCAGGATCTGCCTTGCCCGTAAGTGTTCCTTTCCCATACCCTTTGGTATTGGCAGAATCACTGGTGTATTTCACCGTACCGCCGGAAGCGGATGTGAAACTTCCTCCGTTGGTATCGATATCCGCATTAATGATTACGGCCCCGATCTGGTCCCCGTTGCTGTCCGCATTCAGGACCATATTCAACTTGCCCGCCGTAGAAGTGATGTTGCCGTTGACGGTGATATTCCGCATAGCGTCCAGGGTAAAGGTCGCATCGTCTCCTGCCGTCTTATCGATGTCATTTTTGACGATGATATTGGCCGATCCGTTAGTGGCTACTGCCTGGATGGTCACATTCGTGCCAGCATTCAGCATTTTTTCCACCATATCAGTAGAAATCCAGGTCACGGCGCTGTTGACGGAAGACGCATTGGCTGTGGTGGCATCGGGGTCGTTGTAGCCGATGGAGGCACTGCCATTGGTGAAATCAGAATCCGCGGCGGTTTTCTTTTCCGAGTTTTCATAATTGCTTGTCGTTGTAGGATCGTTATCAGCAATGATTACGTCCAGCGGATCCAGCAACCATTCCCCGGCCTTGCCGGTTATCCCTTTTGCGTCGATATTCAGACTATTTCCCAGATTCAGCACGTCACCAGATGTTTCAATCGTACCGCCGTTGACATTGCCCCGTGCCAGAAGCTGCGTTCCATCATGGACGATGGTCTTCTGGCCGATTGCCTTGATAGAACCGGCATCCTGCCCTTCTTCCGTACCGGAAGCGTCAAGGGTACCGCTGACTTTGACCTGTCCATTGTTCCCACCGTCGAGAAGGATCTGGCCTTTTTCATTTTTACGCAACGTCTTAGCTTCGATAGTACCGCTGTTGTTGACGACCGTGCTCAGGACATCGCCAGCACTTTTAGCCGTCATGACGACGTATCCGCCATCGGCTTTGAGCGTACCACTGTTGAGAGACTGTGCCCGTGCCATCGTACCATCGACAGTGAAAATCAGTTTCCCATCAGCATCACTGGACAGATTCAGATTCTTTGCTGCCGTAAGAGCTACCGTACCGCCGTCATCAGTAATGGTACCGCTGTTTTCTACGTTTGACGCATGAAGAGCGACCAGACCGCCCTGGGCCCTGATGATCCCTTCATTGATAACAGCCGCATTGTTTTCATTATCGACAGCGAGATTCAGGGAATCCTGGCTGCTGCCGAAGTGATTCATCGTGTCATCGGCGAGACGGGCCGTCGAGGCGACGAGTCCTCCTACATCAACGCTGGCATTTTTACCAAATACAACACCATTGGGGTTGACCAGAAAAACATGGCCGTTGGCATTCAGGTTCCCTTCGACCAGGGACTGCTGGCCGCCGGTTACCCGGTTCAGCGCTACGGCATTCTTATCGGGCTGTGCATAACGAATCGTTTCATTTTTAGCTATATTAAACTGCGTCCAGTCGATAGCCATGCGTTTGCTATTTTGTTGGACCGTCATCGTCTGTCCCTGGTCTACAATGGACCCATTGCCGGACCGGATGGTTCCACCCGAAGGCATAGCCTGTACAGAGCCGCCCAGCGCCATGGCCAGAAGGACCATGCCCGTCAGCCGGTGTTTCCATTGGTTTCTATTTCTATATCTCATATATATCCGCTTCATTCCTTTCTTATATATACATATTTCTTAGAAATATACGCCCGTGCGGAGCCAGAATTGTCCATTGCTATGGCGCGTATCGCTGACCGGTTCTTCGGAACCCAGTTTCCAGGCATAATCAGCCCGGACGAACCAGTCTTCATGACGGGACCAGATAAGCCCCAGACCGATGCCCTGCAGATTGCGGTGGTTTTTGGCACCAGGATTCAGACTGCTGTCTTTATTGATCCAGATGCCGCCGTGTTCCAGATAAGCGGCCAGCTGCAGCTGCTGGTCGTTCTTCTTGAGAGGCAGCTGCCAGCGCAGTTCAGCCCGTGTCAGATATCCCGTATCGCCGGAGGCTTCACTGGTCGGATAAGCCCGTACGCCGTACGGCCCGCCGAGATAGAAATGTTCGGACGAATCCAGGTTGGAAAAAGCGTACTGGCCCCGTGCTGTCAGGAGGAGATACAGGCGGCTGTTGATATTCTGATGCCGTTCGATATAGCCCCGCATTTTTTCATATGTACCGGTCGTCCGGGGGCTGTTGGCCAGAAGCGGAACAAAAGGATTGGACGAATTATACAGTGCATCATTGGTGATGTGTCCCCATTTATAATCGACACGCCAGTTCGTGAACCCTTCATTATCCTGGCTGTCCCCGTACAGAGAGAACACGGCTGCGTTACCCGTCTTATCTCCATAGGTTGCATCCCACAGGCGGTATTCATCTTTCATGCGGCTGTGTTCGTATCCGATGCCGGCATAAAAATTGTGCAGCCGGCTGCGCTGAATAGCATAATCAAATCCGATAGAAGCCACGCGGGACTGGCCTACCCCGTCCAGATAAGAAAATTCATCGCCCAGATCATAGCTCATGACGTTGTAACCGACGGTCATGCGCAAGCCATCGGTCAGAACAGGAATCGTATAATTGGCACCCCAGTCGAACATCTTGCGGCCGGAAGTAGCAATGCCCGTATTCAGATGATCCCCTTCGTGGGCCAGATTGGTGAAATCATAATTGACACCGTACTGGTTGTACCCCATGGAGCGGCTGCCATAGTTATCGGCCGTTGCCAGACCATGTTTTGTTTTATATGGATCGACATCGAGCAGTACGTGGACCGTTCCCGGTTCACTTCCCTGGCCGAGCGTTACTTTGGCGTCTGCATCAGCCAGATCTGACAGGAGCCAGACGGCCCGTTCCAGTCCGGCCCGGGTAACGTAATCGCCTTTTTTCAGGAATCCGATCTGCCGCTGGATGGCTGCATCGTTGATTTTCGTATGATTTTCAACAGTTACCCCATCGAGCCGGCCCACCTGAACGACATAGGTCACAATCCCCTGGTCTATCTGCTGTTGCGGCAGATAAGCCCGGGCGACAATATAGCCGTGGTCACGGAAATATTTCGTGAGTACATCAGCCCCGCCCTGCAGCTGGGCAAAGGTGAGGTCTTTTCCTTTATTATCCGCCAGCAGTGCCTGCAGCGTCTGTTCGGAATAGATATCCTGTCCGGTAATCTTGAACTCCCGGACGGGAACGGTGACCTCTTTTCCCTCAACAGCCGGAGAAGTCCCCTGTTCCGGCGTCTGTACCTTGACATCTTTCGATGCTTCAGGAACGGTCAGCGTGCGCTGCCGGTCCCGCCATTCATTCTGCAGCATGCCTGCATCGGCCTTGCGTGGCGTATCCCGCAGTCCTTCCGGCAGACCAGCCGGAGCAGTCGCTTGTATACAGACAGCTTGAGCAGCTCCTAAAACAGCAGCTGCTATGATGATCCTAATCTTTCTGTTGTGACTCCTTTTCACCAAAATATCCCCCCACACTCCGTCAAAACATCATGTCTGTAACGAATATTAATTATCAAATTATAATTTGTTTTTCTTATTTTTTATCGCCCATATTATATAACAAAATCTATTATAAGTCCATGATTTTTCGTAATGTTAAATTTATTTTATTGAATGATAAAATAAAACATAATTATAAAAAACGCAGCGTTCAAAATAAAATCTATTTATTTTATAATATACGAATTTGGCATATCGGCACGCTAATACAGCATCACTGAAAAAATAGAATCAGACAAATGGCGCCCTGCCATTTCGTTTCTTTATGCTAATATATTGTTCTATTATATTACAAAATTACATATTGAAAAATCAGATAATCGATATAAAAAAATAATCATTCTTTCATTGGTATCCTCTCTCTTTCACGATTATGTCTTACTCATATTCAACGAATATCATGATGTGAAAACGCAAGAAGATAAAATAATAGGGTATAGTCCAATTTTTGTGGTTGGGCTATACCCATTTCTTATAGAACTAAAACCTTCATAAACACGAAAACGGCCCTGTACTAAGCGATTTATGTATCGCTTAGTACAGGGCCGTTTCATTACTTTGGCGGAGAGAGAGGGATTTGAACCCTCGGTACAGCTGTAGCCGTACACATGATTTCCAATCATGCTCCTTCAGCCACTCGGACAGCTCTCCATGGCTTACACATTGTTTGATTATGCAGTTGTTTGATGCCCTCGGGATCGACATCCAATGTGTAAAAATATGGTCGGGGCGACAGGATTTGAACCTGCGACCTCTTAGTCCCGAACCAAGCGCGCTACCAAACTGCGCTACGCCCCGTCACCTGACTTGTATATAATACCATATTCACAACAAAAGTCAAGTGAAATATTTACATTATTTAGCCATGTCTTTAGGTTTGCTGACGCCTTCTGCCAGGACGCAGCCCTTCTGAATCATGACGTTGGCATACTGTGCCATTTCACTGGTAGCGATGACGAGATATGCCTTTTTGGCTTCTTCATAAAACGCAAATCGTTCATAGGTTCCGATGACATCGCTATCCCGTTCGTCGTGAAGGCCGATGATTTCCTTGTACGTATCCCAGATAGGGGTTTCGACAGGGTCACCGGGTACAACTTCCATGAGATGAACCGGTTTTTCGACATATTGATCCAGGGGAATCATGGTAAGGATGGCATCGAGCAATTCGGGGACGCCGTGTCCATCTGCCCGGAGGACAATAGCATTCTTTCCTACCGATTCGGCAGGGAAATTACCATCTGCAATGACCAGACTGTCACCATGGCCCATTTCACAAAGAACTTTCAGCATGTCTGGCGATAAAATGCCGGGAACTCCCGTTAACATACGTATCAGACCCTTTCTATAATATAATATGTATATTATAGCCACTCATTCTCTGTCTATCATTATAACAGTCTGCCAGAGCCATCGCAACCAGAATGCCAGGCTACCCGCGGTCTTTCTGTTTCCGGTCATTCCTCTGTTTCCAGAGAAATCCTCCTGCCAGGGTAATAGCGACCAATATGCCCTGAATCACCATTTCATTCCCTTTCCCATAGGGAAAATACGGGTCCGTTGCCAGCATCCCGCCGGCGGCCCAGCCGAGAATGGCCCCGCCAATATAGACCAGTATGGGAAAACGGTTCATGATTTTAATGACGATGGTACTGCCAAAGATGATGATAGGGACGGAAATCATCATGCCCAGCACCAGAAGGCCCAGGTGTCCGCCAGTAGCACCGACGATTCCCAGCACGTTGTCGAGGCTCATGAGAGCGTCGGCGGCAATAATGGTGCGCACAGCCGCAAAAAGGGAATCTTTGGCTTCTACGTGGATATTTTCATCATCATCGGCTCCGATGAGTTTAATACCAATAAGGACCAGCAGGATAGCACCGACGGTCTTAAGATAGGGGATCTGCAACAGCCAGACGACAGCAGCCGCCATGAGGAAACGCAGGACGATAGCCCCGCCGGTCCCGTACAAAATGGCCTTCTTCTGTAAATGATGGGGCAGATTTTTTGCCGCCATGCCAATGACGATAGAATTATCGCCACCCAGTGCCAGATCGATGAGAACGACCTGGGCAATGGTCCATATATCAAATAGTATATTTTCTTCCAAAAGGAACCTCCTTTACCTGCACAAAACAACAGGTATATTATACGCAAAAATAAGCAGCTTGTGTAGGGTACAGGTGAGTAAATGATGACTTTCTGCGGTAAAAAAACAGAGGCTGCCATAGAGACAGCCCCTGTCGCCAGGTACATTATTTCAGGCCTAATTTTTCCATAATACGATTGAGTTTGTCCTGCGTATCCTGATTTTGTTTCTGCAGTTCCTGTACCTGATTCTTCAGATTCTTTACTTCGGCATCTTTTGCCTGATTTTCCTGTTTGAGCGTGGAGATTTCCCGTACCAGCGCAGCTTTGGAAACAGGTCCGCGGCTGACACCACTGCCGATTCCCACGGTGACACCGGCATTGATCATGTTTTCGCCATTTCCCACGGTCGCACCCATGCTGACAATCATATTGTCATTGGGCCGGTAGAAGGCGCCAATAGCCGCTGCCGTAGAATTACGGTAATTGCCGATGCCGGCAGAAATACTCCAGGAGTCGTCGCCATTGGGATCCGGATGAAGTGCTGCCAGAGCCGCAGCGCCGGCACCGACGCGGTTGATGCGCGTATCGAGGCGGCTGAGGTGATGGCCCAGGCTGTTGATGGCGTCTCCTGCAGCATCTGCCACTTTCGCAACCTGACCGACGGTGGCCGCATCATCCTTTTCTTTGCCGTCGGCTACACCATGAATCTGGTTGCCGCCGGCGTTGATTTCACTGCTGGATACTTTGACCTTGCCAGTCTGGATACCGTCTTTGTCCAGGGTCATCTTACTGTCCCCGCTGCCGATAGTCACCTTGTCAAAGGATACGTCCTTCTTGGTGGAAATCTTGATGGCACCGTTGTCGTTAGACAGTTCGATATTGTCGCCGCTGGTGAAGTTCTGGACGTCGCCGGCCTTAATCTTCTTCACCGTCTTGCCATCAATCTGGCTTTCCCAGCTGCCGTTGGCCGCATCCTTCACCTGGTCCGGATGCATCTTATCCTGGACATGGAGTTTCACCTTATTGTCATCGGAAACCTTGTAGTCCCCGGTGTAGTTCCCTTCCTTGTCCTTTTCTCCCACCAGCTGGAAGTCGGAATTGTTCTTCTTCAGGTCACTTACATTGTCAGCCACCTGTTTCAACTGTTCTTCCGTGGCGGCCCGGCCCTTGGTAGCAAAGTCCTGTGCGTCGATGGTCCTGTTGGTGAGGCCGCTGAGGGTGCCGTTGTTGCCGTCGATAGTCACCGTCTGGTGACCGCTGGTACCATTACCGATGGTCACCGTCCCGCCATTGCCATCAATAACTACAGAATTTCCATTTCGATTTATCTCCGCTAGTAGTATCCCCAATGGAGACCCCTGCTGTAGTGGATTTCCAGATTGGAGAAGAAATGGCACTCCGGAAGACACTGCTCTGAATATTTCCCGTATTGGAACCTTCCCAAGGCAGATATCCTTGGACTCCCGCTTGGGTAGCCCAATTGGACACTGAATACGCCCCCAGTGCCACTCCATCTTTCGCGTTAGCGCCATCTACCTTCGCTCCATATCCGATAGCCGCACCGCCTTCTGCTCCATTGACAATGGAATCTGCACCCAAGGCGATGGAATAGGTCCCATTGGCGTTGGCGCCCTTTTCTCCCACGTTATTGCCCCCAATGGCCATTCCGTAGGGATGGTCCGAAGAGCTGTCCTGCCCGATGGCAATGGATCCCTGGTTATTCACGATGGCATTTTTCCCGATGGCGATTCCATAGGGATTATTGTTCGCCTGGGCCCCGGTCCCGATGGCTACGGCATCCGTTCCATGGGCTTTGGCCTCTTTCCCGAAAGCGAGGGCTCCTGCCATGGTGGATTCAGAAGAATGGCCGATGGCCATGCCATCTTCTACCGTAGCATGTGCCGATTCACCCAGGGCTATAGAAGATGTCCCCTGGGCAGAAGCACTCTTCCCGATAGCAACAGCGTTGGCCTTTTCCGCAGAGGCCTTATTGCCGATGATTACATCATAGGTCCCTTTACCGGAAGCATTGCGCCCCAAAACGATGCTGTAGTCACTGCCTTCTCCAGTATCGCCAATGGCGCCAATGGCAATGGAATAATTGTACAGTTTGCTATTGTATTAGGCCTTGCCAAAACTAAAGCCATGTTTCTGGCTGTCATAAGCAAATTCTCCATCATTGAACAATAGAGTCCCGAAAAATTTGCTGGTCCCATAAACAAATAAATCTCCCTGGGTGTGAGGATAATCTCCGATAGTAACACTACCATACTGGACTTTCTCCCCGGCAGCCGCATAGGCGGGGACTACGGCTGTACTCCCCAGTACCAGTGCCAATGTTATAGCCCTGGTCAGCCAGACATAGCGGTTGCGTCTGTCATGAACTCCCCCATCTTTTGATCCGTGATTTTTTGCGATTTCCGATACGACAACCCATACCGAGCGGGCCTTGCTCCAAATGACTTTAAAGATTTTATTCATGATATTTCACCTACTCAAAAACCAATGATAACTACATCCTTGAATACGCACACATTTCTGTGATAAATAATACAAATAGTATTATAAATATAACAAATAGATTGATTTCCAAACTTTAATGTTATATATTATATCACATTAATTTAATCATTCTAAAACATATTGCGTGTTATAATAAAAAAATATACGTACCATAACTGTTTTTTAGTCAACAAATCTTAAAAAGTAAGCGGGAAACTGTACCTGCCCCGTTAGAAAAACAACGGATAAATCATAAAAAATTACGTATACTATGTACAGAATTAATTTACTAAAGAGGTGATACCATGAAAGAACCGGTAGGAAAAATCTTTTCTATTACACAGGAAAATACACCTGTTCCTGGATGCACCATTTCCAGTCAGGAATTCCAGGAAAATGGATATACCTTTTCCTATTTTTCTATGGCCGCCCATACGGACATCAGTGCCGAAAGCTATGCCTATCCCAAATGGCTGTACGTACTGGCGGGGACACTGACCATATATACGCCGGACGGCATCTTTCAGGTTCTACATGCCGGAGAAAGTGTCCTGACACCACGGCATATTCCCATTGGCATGAAGGCCGATACAGATACGATTTACAGTGAATTGACATTACAGGAGGAATCTATTATGAACAACATCATCAAAGAAGGCACAGTATTCCAGCTCGCCAATCTCGTTCCCTATCAGGAAGGAAAAATCATCAACATGGACATCATTTCCGATCCGAAATTGAAATTCGTCGTCATGAGCCTGGCTGCTGGCACAGGCCTTTCGGAACACGCCGCACCGGGCGAAGCACTGGTATTCGCATTGGACGGCACTGCCACCATCACCTACGAAGGTACACCTGTAACCATCCACAAAGGGGAAACGATCAAATTCGCCGCCGGTGGCCGTCACGCTGTTCAGGCCGACAGCAACTTTAAAATGGCACTCCTCCTGACACTGAAGTAGGAAAAAAGCCGCAGACCGGGAAGGGCAGCAGTCAGCGGCCAGCGGCTAGCTGGTGAAAGGCCGCAGTGCGTGGGAAGGCAGCTGCCAGCAGGTTGAGCCGGTGCGACGGACAGTGAGTCTTTGCCGTCCCCGCGAGGGGAAGGGGCCTTATTTCAATAGTGAGTCCTATTCATGAGTCCGTTTATCCGCATGGGAACGAAGCCAGTCCGACGTACCACATCCTCGGACTCAGATACTGAGACGCAAACGATAAAAAGCCCCTTCAGACGCCGTTGGCGCCAGCGTCCCCTCACGGGGACGCCATGCTACACAGCACTATGAACCAGCTAATTCCATTTGGGGAGAGCAATACTACACTGCGCTTCAAGACAACTTTTGCACCTGAAAAGTGTAAGCGTAAAATATAATCGTATATGTAAAAATGCCGGACGTTATGGTGTGCTCATCATAACATCCGGCATTTTGCCGACCCGTTTCTCTGCTTTCGCCAAAACCACGATATCCCTTTATTTCTGAAAAGGAGCTGCGAATGGGCACTGCATTCCGGCATAAGTGAGGGCTCACGACCGGGGGCGCTTTGCATCGGAATCATCGGCTATGGTGTCAGATACAAGGCGGAGGAAAGAGGCGTAGCGGTGCTACGTCGATAGACGACAACGCTGTAGATGATGCTATAGCCGGTGAGGCAGACAGAAGAAGTCCCCCGGCCATGAGCCCCTACACACATTTGCGCGTCGCTGCGCTCCTTCAAATGTGGTTCTCTGCTTTCGCCGAAACCACGATATTCCTTTATCTCTGAAAAGGAGCTGCGAATGGGCACTGCGTTCCGGCATAAGCGATTCACACACATTTGCGCGTCACTGCGCTCCTTCAAATGTGGTTCTCTGCTTATCTCAGGAACCTGGGAGAATAGGAAGCCGATACGTTACTTCAAACGTCAAATATCAAACAAAAAAAGCACCAGCATAAGCTAGTGCTTTTTCACTTAATCAGCGGCTTCCTATCCTCCCAGGGGGCTTCCCCCCAAGTACTTTCGGCGTT
>ERZ773248.878-NODE-878-length-31574-cov-4.308195_pt1 | contig 31574 bp, 35 predicted proteins | sample MGYA00580518_ERZ773248 | MGnify/ENA primary metagenome ERZ773248 (study PRJEB29015, sample SAMEA2737762) | human gut metagenome | biome: human gut; feature: human-associated habitat; material: faeces | place: China | collected 2012 ...
ATAAGCGGCTAACTCATATCTAAAGATACGAGAATGCGCCGCTAAATTATTCAATAAGTGCACGCAAAAATGAAAAAAGTGAGAAATTGTCAATCCAGGAACAAAAGAAAATATTAATGGATAAAATAAAGAATCCAGATACAGATACAAAGCCTTTTACTGAACCTGGTGATGTGAAAATCGTAATCCATAAAGATGTGGAATCGGATAAAAGTAAAGGAATTCATTTACAATCAGAAAAAAGACGTAAGAGGGAACAGGAACACACAAAAGATAATGTTTCTAGTATAAATGGAAGAAATGTAGTTATCAGCAGTGGCAATATTAATGGAAAAATTGTACAGAATGGTGTAGAACGTGACGCCGGTGATTTTAAAGATAAAGATGGATCTGTGATTCATGTCTCAAAATTCGATACGCTTGAAGGCTTTTCCTTCTTTGGAAGTGGTAATCAAAGTAAACCGTCGTTTGATGATTTTATCAAGAATGTGGTTAACGAATATGAGCGTGAACAGAATGATAGCCAGGAACCAAATGGCATTCTTGTTAATCATGGAACCATTGACCATGGTATAACAATGAAGGATGGTGTTATAATTGATTCTGATGAAGATAGCCGCTAATGACATATAAACAAAAAAGAAGGCTTTAGGCCTTCTTTAATAATTCTTCACAAATATGACTGTATGTGTAATGATAATGTTCTTTCGTTGTAAACCTTGATTGTCTTTTATTAGTAAATTTTATTAGTGTTTTTTCTTTTTCACATCCGCCGCTACATAATTCGAACTCATTTTCATAGCCTTTTGAAATGATTTCCTTAATCATCGAATCTGTATTGGATTTTAAATGGAGTTCTCTAAACTCTCTTTTAAAATAGATAGGACAACATATGATGTTTCCGGTAAAACCTGCGAAATCACAATCTTTCATCCATTCATTAAGTTCCTTGACAATTGTACCATTACCAATACAAATCTCATACAAACGGCGTACTGGGTTTTGAATCTTTTTTGAATAGGTGTATATATCCTGTTTTGATTCTCCATCCCACATTTCTTGAAACTCGATTTTTTTCAACGGACGCCTTAAGAATAACCCTTTTTCTGTCCCTCTCATTTCGATTGACTCGTAATATTCAGTTTTTTTTGTTTCTACTTTCACATTTTCCCTTTTTAATACGATACCAGCCATGGTAAATCCTCCATATTTTCTATTTCTTCTATTATGCAATTAAAAAGCGCTGTTACAGTCTTTATGGCATAAGGTCTTTAAAATCATTGTAATGTTTAATCACAAAATCGGATGCGGATAACGATACCCTGGCTTCCGTGCAATATGGTTGCATTTTTGTAATTAAGTAAATCATCACTCCATGAATATATGGTATATTATTTTTCTCCCATACGTAACGATATTGATCACATTTGTCAGAATCACATATTATAATTGATTCTGCGTATTTCACTTGGTCCTCTCTTCCGATATTCTTTAAAAAAACAGGAAACTTTTTAAAGAGTTCATCATATTCATCGTACATTGCTTTCACTCCTTCCGTCTAATTAATCTTATTATGTGATTTTTTTATGATATGTTATATGATTTACAAACATCATATTTATAACAAGCAGTCGAAAGGAGAACTTTATATGAGACCACCACGTATGCCACCTCATCCCAAAAAAGGCTTACATTATTTCGTTGAATCAATTTTTATCATCACCATCTTAATCCATACAATTTTACTTGTTACCGGTATTGCTGGAGTTTTCATATTCGGAGTCAACGAAAGCTTATATCGTATGGCTAATAATGATCCAATGGTATCAGAATGTGTAAATGGAAGTTTACTTTCTGCGCATATTCTAGTTTATTCATTTTTTGCTTTGATTCCAATTGTATTGGTATATGTGAAAATAATAGAGCCTAAATTAAGAAAAGACCATTGACTGGTCTTTTTTTGTTATAAGCGAGCTAGCTGATCCGCAATTTGTAATATGGTATCATATTGGTCCAGCAATTTAACGTCAAATGTACTATCTACTGCAGCGTCACCCAGATACGCACCTAGGATATTTCCGGTGACAGAACCCGTTGAATCACTGTCTCCATTATGATTTACTGCACAAATCATAGCTTTTTTAAACTCGTCTGGATAACGTAGACATGAATACACGGCAATGGCCGCTGTTTCCTCTGCCACCCAACCTTTTCCCAGTTTTACAATCCCATTCAAGTCATCTTGTTCTGTTTTTGATAATTCAATTGCTTTTTTTATTATAGATTCAAAGTATTTAACGCTTCTACAATTTTCAAAAGCAGCGACTGTTTCGTCTATGGATTCCATGATTAAATGTTCAAGGTCCTTGTCTTCCTCACATGTAATGATTCTATGGACTAAATCCGCGAAAAAGCCAGCTGGAATGTATCCTAATGGATGACCATGTGTTAAAGCAGCAACCTCTGCACCTAGCCATCCATTTGCATAAGTAGTATTTCCAAGCTCTATACAACCAACTGGCGCAACCCTCATGATACCACCGCAACCTTTACTTAAATTCGCCGGTCTTTCGATTGTTCCTTTACTGGAAAATATTTGAAGTACACTTATACAAGTATTTCCAGGAGCTCTTCTTTTATGTAGTGATTCTATATTATACAATTCTGTAAATGGACGATATTTATTGTTTTTGGTCTGCGTATAATACCAGTCTTTATATGCATTCCAAATGCTGGTTGAATATTCTATCTTCTTCTTCTTTGCCATTAAAATGCCTGCGGCTGTAAATAATGTCATCTGTGTATCATCAGACACAAGCGCCCTGCCATTTGTTAATTCAAAATCAGTAATTCCCTGTGTGCCATATATCTTTTTGATTTTTTTAATCTTATCAAATTCTATGATATATCCTAATGCATCACCACAGGCGCCTCCTATTAAACATCCAATTACTCGATTTAATTTATCCATATTTCCTCCATTTAAATTTTATGATTATATTATGCGATATGAATAGTATTCATATAATCCTTTTCCTATATCCGGGTAATGCATACTATCTATAAGATATATAAGGGACGGTGTATGATAATGAATTTAGAAAAAATACCAACAGTCAAACCTCCGGCTGGAGATTGTTTTTTTAATGGTATATGGGACACTGACATATTAGTAAATCCTTACGATTATTCGAACAGAAAAATTCTTTGTGATAATACCTATTATAAGCAGGGTATACGTGGAGCCATTAGTTGCTGTCTTGTCAGAAAAGGAGTTATGGAGCAATTGCTTAGGGACCTTAATCTGTTGCCATCTGGATGTACTTTTATGATATTTGATGCCTGGCGTCCATACAATGTTCAATACAGCTTATATTACAATTATTTTAGTTCATTAGCTGACAGTATGATGTATGAGGACAGTTCAATACACGATTTGCGTGAGATAACAAACCAGTTTGTTTCTCTGCCAGAAAGAAACTTGGATATATCATACGTTCATTCCAGCGGTGGTGCAATTGATTTAACAATTGTTGATTCATCTGGAATTCCACTTGATATGGGTAGCCCATTTGATGATTTTACAATAAAATCAAATACTGATTACTATGAAATACACGCTGATAATCAAGCCATACGTGATAACCGTAGGATTCTCTATTACGCTATGACACAGTGTGGATTTACAAATTTACCGACTGAATGGTGGCACTATGATTACGGTGATAAATTTTGGAGTTATTATACTGGCCAGTCAGTAAAATATCAATCGATTTATTATCTCCCTAACGACTTGGAAAGCGAGGTTAATATACATGGATAACAAAGAATACAGAGCATATATTTTAAATATTAAGTTTGGGATTAAACAATGGAGAATATGGTTTATTGGAGCAGTATCTAAAGATGCAGAATGGAACATTGCATTAAAAGCTCTGGATGAGATAGGTAATTCTTGCAGTAATCCTGACGAGTTTTATGAAAAAGTAATTCAACATTTTCAAAATGCTGGATTTTTACCTGTAAAAGATTAAAAAGGCCAAGTGGCCTTTTTAATTCTCTTTCTCCATATGTTTGAACATATATAATACCTGATCGACTTGTTTATGGAATGGCTCATAATTATCCCAATCCTTTAAATTATTAATTGCTTCCCAGACTTCTTCTGTAGTATATGAATCTTCTAATTTATGACAATCTTTACAAAATTCAGGCTGGCCATCCATATGACACCTAAGAGGTGGTCTTCCATCTTCATGTAAATCATATCCCATTTTACATATTTTCATAAAGTCCTCCTATTTAAGTTTATGAATTTCTCTTTTTACAATTTCTCCAGTGCTATCCATCTTCCAACTATATAATTCTGCTTTTACAACATCTCCCTTCTCATAGTTAAATTCCTTTGGACAACCAAAAGCTCCGGAACCTTGAATTTCAAATGTTTTTGTCAAATCATACTCACTGCTATATACATCCAAATTAACCTGATACCAGTGCGTTGATGAAACCAATGTCTTTTGTCAATACTTACGACTTCTACATCTATTTCCTTCCAGTATAGATGAGGCTGCTCTTCCACTTCATGTTCTTGTCTTTTTCCACAGGCTGAAATCATTAGGCCTAATAAAATAGTCAAGATAATACCAGTCACCATACATCGTATATTATTCATGTTTACTCCTCACATCTGATAATTCTCTCTCTCATTGTTTTATCTAAACATAATATGTAGATTAATCATTCGCCATAAGTCGTTTAGCATTGATTCTTATTTTATATGTTCTCAAAGGTAGGCATATTATCTTTGACTTAATTTACAGAAAAAAGGAGTACAGTTATGAAAGCTTTAAAAGAAACAATACAGGAGTATATTGATTCCTATTCCAATATACCTGATTTTATAAAAGAAAAACTGTTTAACTTAATTCCTCATTCAGAGGATGAATTTATAAAGCGGTGTCTGGACGAAGCACCTAGAGGGTTGTGGGTAAGTGGTGATTATGTTTTGTGTCCATTCTGCAAAAAGATTGAAAAATCATCAAAAGAGGAACAGTATACCGGAACCTGCGCAAAATGCGGAGCCATAATAGGAGGTTATCAAAGAGAATTGGTGTGTTGCTCTGAAATCATTTTCTCTAATGATTCTCGTCTCTCTATGCCAACATTCTATAAAATAAATTGTGAGTATAATTTCATATCAAAACATATAAAAGTAAAAATATATATGCTTAATCAATCCGAAGGAATTTTTTCTGATTTTGTAAACGAAACTGCTCAATATCATTCGCTGAATTTAAAGAGAAATACAAGTTCTGAGGAAAATATGATTAAGGATTTTAAATCTACATATGTTCATTCTGGTTATGATTTTTATATAAAAACAGAAAAACGCATATGTTATCCACTTGATTATTGTTTGCTGTATATTCGATATCCGCAAGTTGAGCTTTTAATCAAGACAAAATATTCCAAAGTCATTCAGGAATTATTATATCATCCATCTATTTCTTTAGAGACTATGTTTAAACGTAATTTTAAACAGGGAACGAAGTTAAAAGAAGTTTTGACTGCTCCAGAGTGGGTTTTTGACCCAAAGCTAACTTTAGCTGAAATGAATGATGCAAGAATTACATATACAAAGTACAATCCATCAAAAGAGTCATTTGAACAATTCTTAGAGCTTAATCTAAGAAAAAATGAGATAAAAATTTTCAAACAAATCTTGGCCATGAAATTTCATGATAATCCTCTTTATACATTTGATAAATTGATATCTTATATTGGACGATGTGACATGTATCAAGCAATTTATCCATATGATTGTGTCATTATATTAAGGGATTATTTGAATATGTGCATATCTATGGACACACTTCCGGATGTCAACTCTAATTCCCTAAAACGGGAGCATGATATTGCTGCCAGAAATTTCAACTTAATTGTTGATAAGATTATCGAGGATAATTTCATACAAAAAGCAAAAGAATTAAAAATCTATGAATATGAGAACAAAAAATATAAAGTTCTCGTACCCAAGACTCCGCAGGAGTTAATAAATGAAGGCAAGAATAATCGTAATTGTGTTGGGTCGTATGTAAAATCCTTCTCTGAAGGAAATTCTAAAATTTTCTTTATACGGGATAAAAAACACATTGATAGCTCATATGTCACCTTAGAAATGAGAGGTTCCTGTATTACACAAGCGTATCTATCCGCAAATCGAACAATTACAGATAAACCAACCTTGGATTTTATAGCTGAATGGCAGAATCATTTAATCAATAAAAAAATAATCCGTGAACACAGTGAGTAAATCAAAACTCTTAATCATATAAAAAAGCAGGATATTCCTGCTTTTTATTTCATATATACATCTATCCTAGATTGGAAATATCAGTACGTGAACTCAAATTTTTATCGACTTATAATTTCCTTGAAATCAATACTTAAGTCTTTGAATATACTAACTGGAACAATCTCATTTAAATTATATTCTTCAGTAAGCGCATTCTGAAAATCATACACTGTTATTCGATTTTTTTCAATATCCACTATCCAATATTCCCTTACATTAGCAGAACGATATTTAAAAAGTTTTTTCATATAATCCATCTGCCGACTTCCAGGAGATACAATTTCTATAATCCAATCAGGTGCACCAGAGCAACCTTCTTCTGTTAGTTTATCCTTATCACAAATCACAGATATATCTGGCTCCACATAGGTTTTATCATCTTTACTAAGGAATACAGCAAATGGAGCTGCATATACATCACAAGTTCCATTTTGTGATATGATATAATCCTTGATTGTATGAGATAATGACATGGAAATATGTTGATGTCTCCTACTTGGAGGAGCCATCATATACATTTCACCATCAATCAACTCTGCTCGTTGTCCATCTGGTAATGCGTAGATATCTTCTATTGTATGACCCTTCAGTTCTGCCAGTGCCATAAGATTTCCTCCTGTTACATATTCTTGCCTTCCTAATTATTATATCACATTTTACAAAATGAAATCAATCTTGTCTGTTATAAGAAATATTATTGCATTTTAGATGAATTCCTTTTTAGCCTCATCGATGCGGTGTTCCAATTGATTAATATAATCTTGAATTAATTCGTTATATAATTCTTTGCATTCTTCATATGTATCTGCATATTTTCTTGAACCAGCACACACATCACCGCTTTTTCGTAAAGTTCCATCAGCTTTAAGAGGAACAAACTTTACACTATAACCATTTTTTCTTAATAATATTCCTTTTGTTGGTAAACATTTTAATCTCATACTTCCATTTTCAGGATCTTCCTTGTACGCGCATGCCCAAATTTCTTTATCAGTTATTTTTTCAATATCCGACATATACTTATATTTCATTGATTTTATTCTCCTTCATAATTTGATTTCATATGTAGTATGGTAATGAGATAATTAAAAAACAGATACAAATGAATGTATCTGTTACTCTTATTATATTAATTACTCCAAAATGCAGTTTGAAACAATATCTTCTAACATCAAATCCATATCAAACCATAGGTTCTCATCAATCTCGTCTGTTTCTATTTCTTTTTTAGGTCCTTTGATTCCATATTTTTTCCCATACAGCTTATAGAAAATCACAGGGTCATCATCAGAAATATCTTCTCCAGACTCATTAAATAAGTTTTCAATTTCTTCTCCAGCATATCCTCCAAATTCGCACATTTGTACATTTGCTCCAACAAAAACCAAATTTCCACAGTATGGGACAAAAATTCTCAAATTATCATTTTCATCAAAATAAACAATATTATATAGTGGGCTTGAAGCATCATCACCAATTGATGAAAAAACAGACATATATGTAAAACCATTGTTTGTTGTGTGAAGTTCAAGTTGGCCCGGCAAATCTTCCCAATTCATTATACATATACCGGAGCCTAAGATATCATTACGGTCTTTACAATATAATAGTAAGTCTGGGATAGCATCCTCATCATCTAAATCCTCAACAAGGCTATCTATCACATATAGTTTTACTGCAGTTTCATCGTATTCATCATAGTCTTCCGCTGAATTCATCTCTACATACTCTTCTTTTAACTTTTCATACAGCTCATCCACTTTTTGTGAAAATTCGGTTTTGTTCATTTTTCTTGACTTAAATATCCGCTTTCCTAAAAATAGTTCCTTTTTGGTATTAATGACTACTGGCATAATGTTTTTCTCCTTTTTAGATGTTTTTATTTATATTATGAGGTTATGATTTGTTATATAAATTAAAAGAGTAATTTTGACAAATATTAAATTCAACAATCTTTTCTATTTTTAATTCATAATTATATAATTAAAAAAAGAGCGCTTTTGCACTCTTTTGATTATCCTATATCAATTTTTTTATGTTCCACTACTTTTCACCAGATACATAATATGACTTCGAAAAATCTAATAAGTCAGTTGTAGTATATTTTCTATATACATTCTGTAATCTATAATTAAAATCACTAGTGATTCTATTCATTTATAATAAATCCTGTCACATGTTATTGTCAACAAATATCTATGTGTATGAACTACCACCACAAAAACTTTCTTTGATGAGGTTTAAATTCGGTATATCCGAATTTACTATTATGATGTGAATAGAAAACTTAAAGAGCGTTTTACGCTCTTTAAAATTTGAATTCCGTTTTACCATCTTCCTTTAATACAAGAGAAGCCGAAAATTTCTTGCCTGCTTTCGAAACAAACCCTGTTAGTTTATTTGTCCTTTTATTATTAATTAAATCCTTTAGGTCACTTTCCTTCATTTCTTTTCCTGCAATCTTATAACTGAAGCTGAATCCACAGCTTTTTTCACATTTCCATGCCCACTTGTCGGCAATAATATTACCACCACAACATGGACACTGATAAGTGGCTTTTGTTTCCTTGGGCTCTGCTTTAGAAAATTCAAATTCAGTTTTTCCTTCATTCAATTTCAACTTCGCACTAAATGTTTTTCCAGCCTTTGATTTAAAACCAGATATTTCTTTCGTTACTCCTTTTTCAAGAAGACTTTTTACATTTGCATCAGTTAATTTCTTTGAAGCTATCTCCTGAGGAATCGTAAACGAACATGTTCCATTTTTCTTTTCTGCGCAATACCATCCAAATTTTCCTTTTAGTAATGCATTTCCGCACAATGGACAACTAAGACCTGTTGCTCCGCTTCCAGCCCAGCCTGATTTTTTTATATCTGCCTTCTCTATCTCACGGCACATTTCTTTAACATACTCAATCATTTCTTTATCAACATCTACATATGATTCAGAACCTTCTTTTATAAGTTGCATTCTGGTTTCCCATTCTGCAGTAAGTTCTGGTTTACATATTGAAAAATCTTGAATGTTCTCGATGTATTTCTTTCCAGTCTCTGTTATATAAAGGCCTTTGGCTTTTCCTCTTTCTTCCATATAGCCGCTTTTTATCAAATCATCTATTATTTTAGCCCTTGAAGATGGCATGCCAATTCCCTTTACATCTTTCATCACATTCTGTAATTTTTTATCTTCAATGTATTTTGCAATGTTCTCCATTGCAGCTATCAATGTGGCTTGGGTTAATCTTACCGGAGGAGTTGTTGTCTTTTCAGGAGTTTTATATTCTTTTATATTAATAATATCTCCTTCGTTCATATCTGGCAATTCCGTGTCTGTTGTTTTTTTGTCATAAATGGAGGTCCAACCTTTTTTCCTGATAATTTTTCCATTTGTTTTAAAGTCATATCCATCTATATCTACTAATAGTACTGTTTTTTCCTCTTCTAAAGGTGGAAGGAATAATGCAAGCAGACGCTTATAGATTAGTGTCATAACATTCAGTTCATCTTTTGATAACTTTGATATGTCCGGAATTTTTCCAGTTGGCATCAGTGCATCATGAGATGCTTTTTTTACTTCTGCATCATTCACTACCTTTTTATTCTTTTTTACCCGGTCTATATCAGATGGCTTAACCTCTGCTATGACGCCTTTCAATTCTGGGATTGCGGCTACGGCTTTTAATAGCAATGGCAGTTCCTTTGATTTTTCCTCTGATATATATCTACCATCTGTTCTTGGATATGACACGACTTTGTGCCTTTCATATAGAGATTGAACCAGGTTCAATGTTTTAGATGGATCATAACCAAATTGTTTTCCTGCATCGACTTGTAAATCTGAAAGCTTATATAATTGTGGTGCATTTGTTTTTACAGTCTTTTTTGTAATGGATTTAATCGTTCCTTTTCTTGATAATTTTTTTCCAAAATCTGCAGCATCTTCTTCTGTCTTAAACCGGACATTTCCATCAGCATTAATATAGGTTCCATCAAACCCTTCTTTATAGGAAGCTTGGAGTTCATAGTCTGTATGTGGGATAAATTCATCAATATCTTTAGAATTATCATACACTAGTTTCAAGGTAGGTGCTTTCACACGTCCCACCCTCATCGTAAAGCCTGATTTTACAGAAAAACCAACTGAAAAGTTCATTCCGATTAGCCAATCCATATGCGATCTGATTTTGAAAGCTTCTGTCATATGTACATCTCTTGGATTTGTATGATAATCTGTAAGGGTCTTCAATGATTCTAATAAGGCCTTCTCTGTCATATCATTTTCATAAAATCTTAAGGCTTGCATTTTTGATAGTGACAAATGTTTTTCCAATAGGTAGTATATTCCGTTACCCTCAACGTCAGAGTCTGTTCCGACAATAATCCCATCATATTTTGTAGATTTCAACTTGTCTTTTATATCCTTAACCATTTTCTTTTTGTCATCCATTGCTCCAATTTTAAAAACCTTTGGAATCATTGGTAGGTCAATATCAGCCCATTTCGTATTCCATTCACTATATTCATCCGGTTTTAACAACCTACACACATGGCCTGATAATGAAATAAAATCAATTTCTCCGACAATCGAATCAATTTCTTTTTTGTTCTTTTTATATGTTTTCTCAACTTCCCTCATTAAAGAGGGTTTTTCTGCTATAAATAAATATTTTTTCATATTCCAATCTCCTTTATTTACTAATATTATGATTTAAAATTTTCATTTGTTATCCTAAAAACATAAATATCTTCGCACTTTTAATCAAAACCATTTACATAACTGGCATATTAAATTTGAAAAATAAAATCATAAAGGAGTTTTATATGAAAAGTAAAAAGTATTTATCAATCTTAGGCGTGGGTCTATTATCTGCCAGTCTTTTGGCTGGATGTTCTCTTGGAATTACATATGATAAGAATCTGGTTGGAACCGGAGATGTTTATGACAGTGTGGAATCATTAACAAGATTAGAAGATAAGAAAGCGGACCAGGTCATAACAGCAATTAATAAGAAATACAAAAAAGTTGAAGTGAACAGTCTTACCGCAGATATTGATGTCCTATGCGATATGGATTTTTCTTCTGAAGATTCTGGTAACGTTAAAATGAATCTGAAAATTGATTTATCAGATGAATTACAGTATGATGCAACGCAGGATATTATCTATCAACAAATGGATGGTTCCATTTCAATTTTAGGAATGGAGGTTCCGCTGCAATCAGAACTATATACCATTAAAGAGGATCAAGATGAAGTTACTTACTCTAAGACCTCTGTAAATGGAGAGGCTTCAAACTGGGAAAAAAACATTGTTAAACCGGAGGGTGAATCAAAGGAAAAGAAAGACTCTAATAACATCCAATTCGATTCAGAGGCCATTAAATCCATCTATATGGACAAGGAGACAAAGTCTTATGTTTTTGAGGTAGATAGCTCTAATTTCAGCCAAGTTGAGGAGATGCTCTCCAGTACATTAGAGCAGCAAAATGAGTTAACTGGCTTGAATTCTTCCCTAGAAAATTTGACGATTTATATTTCTGCAGACAAGGGACTTGGATTAACTGGTTTCTATGTTGATTTATCAAACGTTTTTGATATCTCTGATAGTACGGTTAAAACTACTGTAAAAGATTTTTATATTTCTGGCAAATTCAAGACCATGAATGAGGATTTAAAAATTGAAATTCCTAAAGAAGCAAAAAACAGTAATGTAGAAGGACCAGAATTATCTGCATCAGTTGATGATGTATTACCTATCCCAACTGATATTGATCAGACTGAGCCCATGGTACTTGCTGAATCACGTCCTGAAAGCGCATTATCATTATCCGATATTACAGTAAAAGTAAACGGAAATACACTTTCACTACCCGGTCCTGCATCAATTTTAAAACTTGATGCCATCAGGTCACAGGATACTGCTATTGAACCTGGCGCACAGGGAACAATGGAATTAAAGAGTTCGAATGAGGATGAGTATATTACCATTTTAGTTCGTAATGATTCCGATACGGCAAAGGATGCGATTGATTGTACAGCCATCGCAATTTATGCAGATACCTATGGTAATACATCTTCAATTGCTTCTATAAACGGGATTACATATGGTGCTTCAGTTGATCAGGTGATGGATGTATTTGGAGGAACAACTTCTGTTTATACATCTGATTTATTTTCCTCTTATTCCTATGACATGGATGATTTTACAATGAGTTTCGATTTTAATGAAGATGGACATTTAGATAGTTTTTCATTCTATGCATATGAATATTAAAAAAGCTGCTTCGGCAGCTTTTATTTGTCTTCACTTGCATCATAAAGTTTTAAATTTTCTCTCAATAACTTATTTATGTATTTATAAGATTCCTTTTCTTCCTCTGTTTCTGGAGGGTTATTTGTTTCCATAATCCATACCAAAAACGGAATATTGGTGTTGATCTCTCCACCCATTTTTTCTTTTATTTCATCTGGAGTAGGCCACCAGTCATCACATGAATATTTATTTTCATGAAGCCGGTCCACTAATTCATCATATTCTGTAAATGTCATTTTTTTCAATTTAATTCACCTCCTTTACATAAATCTATATAGTCCAGAAGAACATATGAACATCAATAGTGTTACTAATATAACCCAAAATTCATATTCCCTATATTAGATTTACACCTGCACGTCCATATCCGTTAGATTTTAATTTGATTGTATTGTTTTTCGTAAATTGGTAACAATTCTGGTGTTATATATTTTCGCAATATTTCATAGTCATACGTATCCCAATTAGAATGTAAACCCAGTCCTGATTTTCTTCGCTCTAGTACATATTCAAGGCTAAATGGTCCCTTATATTTTTCATCTAATAACTCAATTTCTTCCTTACTTAAAACTGATGGAAAAGATTCTGTTGTTCTGCGTATATCATCAATCATATAATCTGGATATTCAAAGCACATTTTATGTTTTCCAACATAGAAATAACGATTTAACATCAGGCAGATAATTACATCTTCTTGACTTTTGCATCCAAAACTTTGGAATTCTTCTTCCGTAATTGGCACCGTTTGTAGTAATTTGATTTTTATAATCTCACTGACAATTAAAAATATAATTGAAGATATTATATACAAAATCATAATTCCCAAAATAGAACAAAGGCTGTAAAATCCAATTATAGTTAATACGTTCCTATGTCCTAGACTATAGTACCTCAAACAGCATAAGCCATATACCACATATGTAACAATTAGTAGCACTACAAATATATTTCTTAGTTTTATAATAAAATCTTTATGCATATTCCAAAATGTATTCCAAAAACCTTTTTTCTTACTTAAATTTAATTCCATGCTTTTCCTCTCTTAACCTCGTTTATGTTTTATCTTCCATCCGTCATTTTCAATTCTTCGTTGATTTGTTGTTTTACTGTTATTAAGCGGCTAATCACGCTATATTGCATTTTTACCGCTTCCACCAGGTTATTGATTGCTTCTTTCCTATCAATTGCATCTTCTTCGTCCTCTTTCTTTTTTTCTTTTGAACGCTTCGCCTGCCGGACTTTTATTTTTGCTACAGACGACAGATATGTTAAGTAAGAATATGCATTACCGGTCTGCACAAGCATTTTTTGAATCATCGCCATATCACTCAATGAAATGGTTTCTTCATTAAACGGAATTTGGAAATCATATTCAGACCATAGTAAATCTGTTAATTCTCTTGGTGGAAGTGAGAACAGGTCCTCTGCATTATAATCAGATAACCTCTTTTTAGGTGCTTCCATATTATCTCCTTTCTTTTTCATACTATCAATATTATGATTGGTTTTTTGGCTTTCGTTAACAAAAAAAGAGCTATCTATTTAGCTCTTTTTCTTTTATTAAGCAGTTTCCTTTTTTATTAAGGAAACATTGTCATATTCTTTCTCATGAAAACCGCCTCCATCAAGTGTTAACCATCGTAATGTCCCTCCGACATCAATACCATTTTCAAGAAAATAAACACGGTTGCCCGAGTTCATTGTTAATCCACCAGGATTCCTGTGTCCAAATACCTCATACCAGTTTGGTGGCATTGAATCTGCAAATGTTTTGGAAATGCAGGGAAGATCAATATGCAATCCAACTCCGTGAATCATCTGGTGACCAGAAATGTAATCTATATGCTCTGGTATGGTAGCCAAACCGCCATGCGTATTAAGTACATTCTTTCCTTTGTAAGTATAGATGAAACACTCTTTCAGTTGTCTATACAGCTTTCTGATATCCTTTTTGTTTATGCCATTAAGCTGAGGAAATGTATTCGTCATGAAATCTTCTGAGTAATCTTCTATTCCATTACTCCAATTCCATATCCAATGTTCATGGTTTCCTTCACAAAGGATTACATTTGGCTTGTTCCTGATTGATAGTAAGAATTCAAGAATTCTATCGCTACGAGGTCCTTTATCTGTGTAGTCACCAAGAAATATATAGAATTCATCTTCGCGTAGGTTCCCATTATCATTCAGTGCCCTTTTTAATACTTCATCGCAACCATGGATATCTCCGATATGATGAATTTTCCTGTATCCTGATAAATCTACAGGTTTTTCATATATTGTATTTAACTCATCCGGTTTAATTACTTTTATTTTATCTGACAGTGCCTCCTCTTTGAATTCATTATAAGCATTTTCAACAACGCTGTCTGGAACCCTTTTTCTTGCGGAACGATGAATGTTCCTGGATTTTGCAACGCCAATTGGGACTGTAGTAAAATCAACAACATACAACTCGTATCGGTATTTTAAGGCTAATTCCTGATATTTCTGAATTTGTGATTTCTTGCTGTTCACACAATCAATCACGGTGAATTCTCCGTTCTTCATGCGCTCTTCCAATATACTGAATAGGGTATCATAAGCCTGTGCATTTGCCTTTTGGCCAGTAGATTCTCGTCCATAGATTGTCTGTATCGGGCTTTGATATAGCATCCTGATATTGTCAAATGACAAGGTGTATGGAACCAGTTTCTTGTCTTTAATCCATGTTGTCTTTCCTGCGCCAGGAGCACCTCTTAAAACTAATACTTTACGCATACGTTTACCTCCACTCCTGTATATCTCATATATTTGAAACAGGCCTCTCCTGTATTCAGTTTGATGTCTGTGTATTGTGGCCTTTTTGGCCATAAGGTAATATTTCTGTTTATATTCATTCTTGTACCCTCCATTTTTCCCTTATATGCTTTAATATGGAATTTTAATCACATAAATAAAAAGAGATGTAACTTTGTAATTACACCTCTTAATAACTTATTCGTTTATTGGAACTTCGTCTGTATCATCCTGTGGTATGGTTTGGTTTTCTTGGACATCCATCAGATCTTCATCCGTATTCTCCATAGACGCTTGTTCTCCAGCTGCAGATTCAATTGGCTGTGTATCTGTCACGCTTTCGAATTTAAACCATACACGCCCAAGTTCCTCACCTCTTATGGTCATGGTCCACTCTCCTGGTTCTACTGAGGATAATGGAAGTGTTAGATTTCCATAAGTAGATGCGAATGTTCCATCATCACTACTTCTAACGTACTTATATTCTGTACCTGATGGAGATGTTATTTTAGATTCCTCTACTGCGTGTTCAGATTTTTCCCAATTTATAATTGCATTGGCAGGACCGCTGATACCATCTGTATGAATCGTAATCTTTCCTTCGCCTTTTCCACTATGAACAAAACTATCAGCGTTACCGCTTTCGATTGACTGGACATAACTTAAAGCATAATTTTCCAGATTATATAAATTGACTGTCCATGTTCCGGATTTCATACCATTTATTGAAATAGAAAGATGTTCCTTTTTATCTCTCGTGGAAGTATCGAATTTTGTTGACTGTCCATCCGGTGAAACAATTTCTGCATAGGGTTCTCTATAACTTAGGCTATCCTTATTTTCCTTTCCAGTTAATTCATATGAAATATCCAATGAATAGGATTTTTGAGTTGCATCAATTGATATTTCAAATGTATTGGATGGTTTTTCTTTTTCGTTATCCGTAATATTTCCTTTTAATTTATCATACTCTTCTTTTGTTATTTTCTTACCATTTTGGTCCTCATAAAAATATGGTACGGAAAAATCTACACCTGCTACACCATCAGCTTTTTCATTTGCAACATATCTGAATACTCCAATACCATTTATGTAATAGTATCCACTTAAAAGATAGTCAGGAATTGCAATCTCAGCATATCCTTCTGGATTTAATGCATACTCATTCAGTTCATATAATTCCATAGATGACAAAATGTGTGTATCTACTGTTGCAGGCAGCTCATAATGTTTTGTACCAATATAAAGGTCTATGTTTGCAATGCTGCCTGTTTTCAAGCCATTTATAGTCCCACATTCTGAAAGATCATCTATTGTAATCTGCTTTCCACCAATCCGGTCTACAATAATCAGTGCTGATTCATCACTGATAGATAATGTTGATAGACTTTCCTTCAAAGAAGAAGAACGATCATAGGATGACTTTCCAATAACATATTTTACCTTGTTAGACTCATCATCCTGCAGATTGTAGAAACCGACAGACCATCCCAAATCCTTAAACCGCTCCAATGTAATTCCGGAAATTCCACTTGTTGTTGAATATACCAGTTTGTCATCCTTATACAGCGTCGGAATCATGACATCATCTTTTGTAAAACTAAGGATACGGGTTGGATCTGATTCTTTAGCAATCCTATTTTTTTCATTTAAATTTGATTGGCCTGCGGCGACCGGATAAAATGCATCATCTGTCTTGACATAGAACATCCCATTCTTTAGTTCCTCCTTTGGAGTCGCGGTCAATTCATATGTAGTTTCCTTTGCTTCTGTTTTTTTGTTACCAAACGGTAAGTTACATCCCGAAAGCAGCATGGCCGAGGCCAGCACCAAGGGAATGATTTTATAAAATTTCATTATATATCCTCCTCGTAAATAGTCTATAAAAAGTATGTTTGTAACGTTCTATATTTCCATATAATAACAATATCCTTAGATTGTTTTTTTAATGAAAAGTCTTTATACCCTTCCAATATTGAAACATTACTTTTGCTATGATTTTATCTTCATATACAAAGTGGTTATCCCAATATCTTGAATCATGAGAATTATTCCGATTATCTCCCATACAGAAATAAGCTCCTTCTGGAACTTCAAACGACATATATTTATTCACCATCATAGGTTCATTCAAATAATCTTCATAGATTGGATGTCCATTTACATATACATGGCCTGTTACTGTTTTAAGATTGGATGTTTCTGACGTTACATCCACATCTGGTATGATTTCTATTGTGTCTCCCGGCGTTCCTATGATACGCTTTACATAGTAAATGGATTCGTCATCAGGATATTTAAATATAATGATATCTCCACGTTCTGGCAATGTTCCAAACTTATATGCTAAACGGTTTCCAATTAACCGGCTTCCTGTCATGATGGTTGATTCCATTGATCCAGTTGGTACGATTGCATTAGCAATTAAATAATGAGTTATGAGCCATGCTAATATAATAGCTGGTATGATTGTCTTTATAAATTCCAAAAAATCTTTGAATAAATGTTTCATTATGCTGCCATTACCTTCCTTATTTTATCTACTAGACCTGTATATCGTTTATCTACAACTATAGTATGCACGGAATCACTCAAAGCGGAATTAATATAAACAATAAAGACCCTTCTTTTTGCTCTTGTGACAGCTGTAAATAGCAGGTTCCTATTAAGCATATTCTTATAGGTATCCGGCAACATGATTATAATATCCTCAAATTCACTTCCCTGGCTCTTGTGCATCGTAATGGAATATGCAAGTGTCACATCTTTTAATGCATCACCTGTCACTTTCTTAAGTTCCTCTCCAACTTCGATTTCAATTCCATTTTTTATGATGCTTGTAACATATCCAATATCACCATTGTAGTAGTCTTTATCATAATTATTCTTATGGAAAATAACCTTATCTCCCATTGTATAAGAGTTTTTTCCAAAATGGTATATAGAAGTGCCTTCCGGAATTTCGCGTCGCACTATCTTCGCTATGGCAGAATTGATTTGAACGGTTCCACATTCACCGCCTTTGATTGGAGTCAAAATCTGCATTTTTTTTAAATCTTCTTTTGCATACCATTCATTAAATTTGTCTATTATGCAGTTCACTGCTTCTTTTTCTGATTCTGCTTGTTTGATCTCGAATTTATCGTTCTTAATAAAATCCATCCTGCCGTTTAATATCTTATATGCATTGTCTATAATTGTATTGTCACCTTTTTGTCGGTATACTTTTGTAAGCTGATATACTTCGAACATCTTACATTTAAGAAGATCGTGAAGGATGTTTCCTGGAGATACGCTTTGTAGCTGATCCTTATCTCCAATCAGTAGCACGATTGTGCCTGTTCTAATTGCCTGCAATAGTAAATAAAATAGTTCGGTATCTACCATGGACATCTCATCAACCACAATCAGATCTGCATCAATCGGATTTTCCTTATCTTTAGTTGCTCCAGATTCATCTCCACCTGCAGAGTATGGTTTAAAATCCAGTAATTTATGGATGGTCCTTGCTTCAATCATAGTGATATCCCACATTCTTTGAGCGGCCCTGCCGGTTGGAGCTGCTAAAGCAATTTTCTTATCCGGATATAGTTCCATGTAGGAATTGATTAATCCATTTATTGTTGTGGTTTTTCCAACGCCAGGGCCTCCGGTTATGATTTTTATCCCTGGTGTACATATTGATTGGAACGAATTTTTCTGTTCATCTGAATATTCCATCTTATATTCCAATTCACGCTTTTCAATCATAGTAGCAATTTGTTCTTTAGTTATACATTGCTTTTTATCCTTATTTAGCCGTTTTAAATCATATGCAATGGAATATTCCCAGTCGTAATAATCCTTTCTGTAAATCCTGACTCCGTTTGTTACAATTTCTGTCTTTATTCCACTCATTTTTCCAAGTATGGTGCCGACATAGGCAAATGGGATTAAAGTATCCGGATAAGATGATTTCTTTACTACTTTGTCTATCTGCTTTTTTAACATGGACTGTATGACATACGTTGAACCGTTTTGTTCCAGTAAGGTATTTAGTGCTTCATAAATAACCGCAATTACCCGTTCTTTGTTTAGTGGGTCAAATTTCCGGTGTTTTCCCATTTTGTCCATTGAATAGAAGTCCAAACCAATCGAATATCCTATTTTATATGGATGTGCTTTTAATCTGCGCAGAGCTGTTGTCCCATATTTCTTTACAAGTCTGTCGCATGCTGCCATACTGCAGCCGAAGTGTGAGACATAATCGATGATTGAATAACTTTCATTGATACAGAGCAGCGATTCGTGAATTTTTTCTATTTTCCACTCTTCAAGCTTAATATTATTCTTAAGCGTTTCCATACTGTCTGGTTTTTTTATGTAAGCCAGGATATCCGGACCCGAAATTTCCAGTACCTTATTTACAATTCTAGGGCCAACTTTAAAGTCATCACTCTCTTCTTTTAAATCCTTGATGACACGCTTAATTAATTTCTTACTTAAATCTTCCGTTGCCGTGCATGGTTTGGCTGTCTCTATTAAAAACCTGGTGCCGTCTTCGGTCCATTCACCATTAATGATGACATGTAATTCTTCTGGCCATTCAGGAATGATTCCTTCACATTCCACTTCACCATTTTTATTTCTCCTTACATCAATCTCATCTGTTTCCACGCCAAATATGGTGTCTCCCGTATAACTGTTCCTCTTATAAACACGTTTGAATACACCCTGAAAATGATTCACCATAATATTCACCTCCAAGTATAGTATCTGCTTTTTGGACGATTTGGATTAAAACAAAATTGTTTTGTTTAAATAATTAACATATTAAAAGCAAATATGAAAAAAGGAGGAAAATTAAAGTCAGATGAAATTCCTAAGGAAATATGCAGCAGCATCACAAATTTAAAGAATATGGCTTTAATAGATAAAATATGAATCAAGACATAAAAGAAGATATGGCTAAAAAATGTATTTTAGGACATGATGAGAACAACCGTTTAGCTATTCTGGCGAAACAAGGAGATGTTGACGCAAAAGAAAAACTACTGGCTCACAATTATCGGCTTATCAGCAAATTAGCTCATCAATATAAAACATCCAATTATTCTGAAGATGATTTGTTTCAGGATGGAATTGTCGGCATGATAAATGCGCTGGCTACATACGATGAAACAAAGGCCTCATTTACAACACATGCCTTTAGCTGGATACGTGCCGAAATGAGAGATAAAACATCTAAGAATAATTCAGATTTTCACTATAATTCAACTTTTTATGAGAAACTCAGGAAATATGATAAACTGGTTGGTTCTACAAAAAAAACCAGTTTTACAGAAGAGGAGTTGGAACAATTTAACCTAACAGCGAAAGATGTGGAGACGGTACAAAAATACAAAAGAGAGGCATGCTATTCATTAGATTCCCTTACAGAAAACGGAACCTTCGCTTCCATGGATGAGAATAGCAATTTAATATTCAATGAGCCGATTGAAACTCTCATCATTAATGAAGAGTTAAAAAAGATGATAAATCATGAAATCCAAAATCGATTAAAACCTTTGGAACAGTATGTAATCATCAATACTTTTGGGATTAATGGCCATGTACGAAAATTAACAGACCTTGCACTTGAACTTGGTGTATCAAGACAATATGTATATAAAATAAAATCCAATGCGATGAATAAGCTTAAGAAGAGTAAAGAGCTGAATAATTTTTTTAGTGGAGAGATTTAACGGCAGCAATGCCGTTTTTATTATAATCTTTTATATCGCATTATACTAATATCTTGACTTAGAAGGAGGAAATGTATGTATGATATTGACTTGATTGTTGAGGAAGCCTCTCCTATGGGAATTGTAAAGTATCTTGGTATTCCCACAAAAGAATCAGGGAAAACCATATTCATAGAATGTCCTGTTCATGAACGAGAAACCGGATCCAGGGATCGTCATATAAATAACTGCGTGTTAGGCAAGACATTTAAAAACGCTTTCTACTGCCATAGTTGTCATGGTTTTGGTAATGGATTCGACTTAATATCAGGGTTTTTAAATCTGGACATAAAAAAAGATTTCATTCAAATCCTAAAAATTGCAGCAGAATCATGCGGCGGTGAAGAGCTCTTCGTTATTTCTGATTCGGAATATTCAAAACGTAAAAGAAAAAAAGGAACACAGGAAGAATTTGGGATATTTGTTGATGAGTTAAAGGAACTTGGATTGGAGCCAAATCTTTTTTCGAATATATATCTTGCAAGTTACGATGAATCGCAGCTTTCTGATACATATGGACTGAAACGGGATACTAATTTTGATATATATACGGAGAATCAATTAAATAAAGTTTCGTATCTGGATATACAGACACAAGGAAAACTCTTTAGTTCGTTACCTCGCAACATTTATTTTGATATTGTTAAAAGTAAGGCTAAGGAGAAAATGGAATTTTATAAAAGACTTGTTACAGACCGTAAATTATTTGAACATCCGCTCATGTCTTGCGTTAATCCGGACCAAAGAGAAAGCTTGGCTGAAGAACTAAAAAATGAATTCAGACTACGATATATATCAGTAGAAAATATTTATTGTAAAGTCGCTTCAAAAGATGAAATATCACAGATTAATGATGACTGGTTATATGACATATAAATAAAAGCCTGATTATACTTTCAGGCTTTTTCTGTTCTTAAAATTACGGATAGGCATGTTATCTTCATCTGGCTTACCATCTAGGCAAGATGGTAATTTTAATATTTTCTGTACTAACCAATATTCCTCATTGTCTTCTAATGTTGTATCTTCATCGACATCCATCAATAAAAGTTTCCCTGCTGGATTCTGTTTTGTTGGTGAAATGTATTCCATGGCCGATCCATTCTTAAATATAATAAAGATTGTAGTATTTCCTGAAAATTCTATTAACTTTGCCTCGATGTTTTTTGTCTTATTTAATCTTTCTATCAAGGCCTCATTCAAAAAAAAGGTCTTTACAACATCTGTAAAAGGAGTCTGTTCCGGAATTTTAAATTCTCCTGCATCAAAAAATAGAGGTAACTGTCTTTTTATATCTTTTATAATTCGTATCAGCATATTGTTTTTGTTCAATACTTCTCTTGTTTTATCATACACAAGTTTTTTCGTTTTACTGTCTATATGGATTGATGTAAAAGGGCGGGACTCTGGTTCTGAAAATAATAACGTAAGGTCTCCCTTTGGTGATAATGCAAAATCTATGGTTATTATATTTTTAGGGATGGCTTTTATTAAAAAATCGTATATCAGCATTAATTTCTCATAATCTGGATCATATAGTAAAACTTCCATTTCATTATCTAACTTATGTTGTTTATCAAGTATTTCTTCTATCTCCTCTTCGGATACACTTTTGCCATTAAGCCTGTATTTATCGCCATCTTTCACTATAACAAATTTCTCTTTGTCAAATGTATCAAGGTACGTCATTTGATAACCATTATCCGTCTCTGATAATGCGTATATGATTCCTTTTTCATCCAATCTCGTTAATAAATCTTTTTCAGCGATATTCTCTTTCTCTTTTTTCTTTAATAATAGTTTATCCAAAAAACCCATCTTACACCCTCCTCTAGACTTAGTATGACAGAATATTTTTAATCCTATGTATTTGAAATCTTATTTGCCACACTCTTTTATATTTATTTGTGATTCGATAAATCTCATTTATTCAGTTATCCTACTTTTTTTATTTACATTATTATAATTGATAACGAAATGTGGAGAAATAACTTGAAAGGAGTCATAGACTGAGTAATGTTAATCGACATCGAAAAAATTGAAGAGGTAATGAAAAATAGGACAATCAATGATATGTATTTAAGATTGTTCAACGAAAAATTTAATAATTTGAGCTCCAGTGATTTATCAGCGATTAAGTCTATGTTCAACGAAATGACCGAGCTTGTATGGAAGGCTGGATCATGGTATTCCAGTAGACTTTCGGAATATCATGCACAATTAGCTGATTCCATCAAAACAATGTACCTGACGATTACAAACATGTTAGGATACGACTTTCAGGCAAGGTATCTTACACAAAAATTTGCTGTTTGTGTATCCTTCTATGTATTCATCCAGTCAAAAGAAAAAGCGGTTTAATTACCGCTTTTTATTTTGCCATCAATTTCAATCTGAATTCCTCATTATCCCATTTACCAATTAAATTGTATTTATATCGTTCACCTTTAATTTTCATTTCGACATCATGATTTGTGTATGCCGTTTCACAGTCCTGATCAATTCCATAGTCTCTTACGATTACTGCAATGAAATCAACATAATCACCTTCATATAGGTTATTCTTTTCTTCTCGCGGTATGATATGGACGGTTGTTATATGATCTATGTAAAGAACGTTATGTCCTATACCCGCTTCCATAAGATTTTCTGGGCGTATTTCATCTTTCTGAATATCTGCTTTAACATTCGTACCTACACCAATTACCGAAATAGCTGTTATAAAGTTTCCATTTTCCCAAGATCCTCTTACAAATACTGCATATTCATCTGATTTAATTGCAACGGTTGTTTTTCCTCCTGGTGATACAGCCGCTATATGGGATTCACCATCCGCCTCCAAATATGCGCAGATATCCGTTACTAACGAATTGCCAGACTCCGGAATTTTTAATGGGAATATGATTAATTCTGCCTCTTCCGTCTTGATAAGTTCATCCGATTCATCATACATGCTAACCGTAAGTTTACATTTATCATACAAGAAAGCGGAATGTTTCCTTTTATAATCAGATTCTGATTGTATTGCATACCGTTTTGATGTTCCAGCTGATGTTAAATCAAGTTCCAGTTTTTTATCCACTAATGTATCTTTTTTGGAAGTACTAATGACGCCTTCTGCTACCTCACCAATTTTGTTTGCTTCACGTTCTACATCAATGTTTCCTGTCTGCTTCTTGCCAGTTGACATATCAAAGACGGCTCCACTTGAAACTTCCGTATTAGCTTCACTTAAAATCCGTTGTTCAATTTCAGCCTGTTCACGGATTGATTTGGTATTCTTCAATTTTTTAAGGATTTCCTCTGGATCCATGTCAATTGTTTCTGAACTAAAAATCGGTTGGGTAGTTATCTCCTCTTCCTTTACATCTTCAGTATCATTTACTAACTTATCAAACCGGAACCGTTCTGTGTTTTCCTTTTCTATCTCATCTGTACTTTTTTTAATTACATCATCAGGTTTTGATTGTACTTGTTTTGAAGGACTTGATGTGCTTGAATTATCATGAGATTGAAATGGTTTCTCTTGCGTTTTTGATGTTTTATCATCCTGTTCTTCCAATCCCATATCTTCATCATCATTCCATACTAGCGATTCCTCATGGCCAAATATGAAATCATCCTCTTTATTCTGTAAAGGATGTTTTGCATGTAAATCCTCGTTAGCATGTACTTCTTTATTCTTTACCGGAGCGATATGAATCTTGCGTTCTTCTTTTATGTTTTCCTTAATGGTTAATACTGGTTTTTCACTTTCGTTTATTTTATCAACAGTTCCAGGACTAAATAAATCATCGTCAATATCCCAAAGAGGTTCATCATCAATTGATTTATCCGTGACAGAAACATTATCTTTTTTCTGTAAAGGCTGCTCCTTTTTGTTAAAATCGATATCCATGTAAGGTATATCTTTAGTTTGTTCTAATTCCGGCTTCTTTTCATCCGTGTTCGTTTCTTGCAGACATGTAGGGATTTTTTCAGCCTTTTGCTTAACGGGCTGGTCTGTTTCTTTCATAACCTCAGGACCGGCTGGTTTTACAATCACTGCACTAATATCTTTTTTTGGTTCATCTTCCCAAAAGAAATCATCCATACCATCACTTATGTCTTCTTTTACTTCCTTTATTTCCTTGGGTTTTAATATAGCTGTGTCCTGTTTGTTGTCATTAGCCATTCTCTCTGGTTTAATATCCACCTTTGGTTTAACCGTTATGACCGACTTGTTATCAGATGGTTTATTTTCTTTCTGCATCATTTTATTTGGTTTTTCTGGTTTTACAGATGCATCTACTATAGGATTGGCCTCCATTGTCTTTCCCATATTTGTCTGATTCGGCATCTCTAAATATATTATGACAGGGTTCTCTGTACGGTTTTTTTCTAGTATCTTATCAAAATCACCTTGAAGTATATTTTTAATAGTCGGTATGGAAAACTCACATACCCTATCATCTACATATAAGTATATTTTTGTGTTATCTTCCGACACCAAGCAGGAGCAGTTACTCCTTAATAGCAATGCCGCAGCGTTATTCCTGATACGGTAGACTGATGTCAGGCTTTTCTTATAATACTGTTCAAGGAGCTCTTCTTCTCCATCGAACCGGATGTTTTGTAAGGATTCATCCCTTTCCGCCTCCAGTTCTTTCATCAGAATATCAGACTCCTTAAGTGTCAGTGCAAGTTTTTGGATTTTGTCTTTTTTTGAAATCATTGTTAATTTTCCTCCTTCTTATTTTTTTTCGTCTTAGGTGGTTTTGGTTCCTTCTTATCTTTTTTTAAAAAAAGCCCAAAGAAACCTCCACTCTTTTTTTCGGGAGCCGAAGGTACCTCTTTTTCTATTTTCCATATAATATCCGCCAAATTCAGTAATTCCTTTTTAGCATCCAATGTATATGTAACATTGTCTTCATCTAGTACCAAAGGCGTGCCATCATATACTCGGTTTAGGAAAATTGTTTTTGAGATAGCAGGAATCTTAGCAACAAAGTTCATCCTATATTTTGTTTCAAGGTCTTCGGCAGTAAAATGGAGCTTTTCAACGTCTATTCCCTGTTCCTTAAATTTCTTATTATTCTCTATATTTTCATTCAAGATCCAATTAATTTTATCCGTCAGGTTCAATTTCTTCAATACGCCTAAATATCTTAAATTATTTCGGACATTATTAATATCCAAGTTCATAATATAAAAGCATCGTTCTGCCTTCTGCAGTAACGGATAGGTGGTTATATGCATCATGGATGAATTTGTATCAATTATCACAATGTCGTATTCCTTCTTTAACACCTCAAGAAGATAGATATAATATTCGGATGAAATCTTTAGTGAATCAATTTCTTCTGGCGTTAATGTGGATCCAGCAAGCACATGCAGATTATCCAACCCATCATATGGTACCATGCAGTCCCTAATTAGTTTATTGACAAGCATAATGGAAGAATCATCACCTACAAGATTTCCTTTATCAAAGATTGTGCTGATTGCTTCCATTGCCGTTTTCATGTTTTTTTTCTTGTCTTCTTTAATGTTTAATATTGTGCCAATTGATAATGTCTGCAAATCTGCTTCCACCAATGCAATCCTTGGTTTATCTCCGTTCTCCTTACATACTCCATATTTTGCTATTGCACATGCTGTATTAACTGATAAGAAAGATTTTCCAGTACCTGGCTTAACAGAAGTAAACACATAAACATTGTCAATACTTCCATTTCCAATATTCTTTGCCTGGGCCAAGCCAGAAATCGGTACATCAAACTGCTCCATCGTCTCTGTATTGTTAAGAATATTTTTTGCCAAATAGGATACCGCTTCTTCTGTCTTTGGATTTTTGATCAAATTATCTAAAAGCTCCAGATTTAGGACTTTAGCAATACATATATCATAAATCCCATTCAATACCAATTTGCCCAGTTCATCAATTCTTTCCTGGTCCCTTGGATTAAGCTGGCCTGCCAGATAAATAAACCGGGTATAATGGAACTCCCTCTTTAATGGTGGTAACATTCCTGATAACACACCTTCTCCATCCAATAAGTCAGAAACAATAACAACCTGTGGTTTATGGTTATGAATGTCTACATACAAATCTTCTTTTGTCTTTGAAATGCCTACAACCTCACAGTTAGTTAGTTCTGCCACACTGGAATCTAGGTCTTTGATTCCAGTAGCCATAAGTACTTTATATACTCTATCCTCATTCATATATAAGATCCTTTCATTATTTTTTTCTTATAACTATTCCAATATTATTATGCAAACATTTCCTCAAAAGAGTTGATTTTTCTTTTTAAAAAAATAATTCAACTTAATTAATCTTAGAATTCATTAAAATGTTAGTTCCAATAATATGCCATATATAACTCGTTGGAGTTAACTATATGTCCAACAAAAAAAGATGTCATCTGACATCTTTATATAACCCGGTATCTCTGTTCCTCAATACATCTGGAACCGTTCTTGGTTTCGACATATCGATAGGTTTTGAATACTTTTTTCTTATTTCTTGTTTTCTTAATTTTAAAGACCGGAAGATAAATTGTAAACTTCTTGTTCCTTAAGTTCCATGCCTCCATGCTCCATAATACCACAACCACAATAAATAAGATAGCGTTCATATTTTCCCTCCACATATTCGTTTATAAGGGTAATATGTAATAAAAGTTAGGCCTATAAATATATTTTAACATGCCAAAGCGGCATCCTTGATTCTTAATACCTTCCTTGAATATGAGGTCGAGGAAATTCCATTTTTGCCTGTATTATAAGCAACAAGTGCCATACTCTCATTAAAACCGTTTTTCTTGAGATTTTCCGACATCATATAGACTCCACATCTGATTGATTGATACGGATCCATAAAATCTGTGATTCCAAGGGTTTTTCTTAGCCAGCTGTGATTACTGGAATTTATCTGGGCAATTCCATAATCCACCGTTCCATTTTTATTCCTATGTTTTACATTTGGATTAAAACCTGATTCACAGTATAATTTTGAAATTATTAGTTTTTCATATCCAGGTATCCCATATTCCGCACACATCTGATATACCCAATCTTGTAAATCTTCTGACAGGTAAGCCTGATAGCCGTTGTCATTTATGGTGTAATATGTAATTCCATTCATTACTACACCATCTTTTTGATAATCCGGGTCATTTATAGCGATTGCATCTTCAACCATGTTTATTTCTTCTTCTGATAGCTCATTAACCACAATATAGTCTTCTGTATTCGATACCTGTGCTGTTGTATCTGCGAATACAGGAGTTATATTCATCGATGTAATCAATCCTATGGTTAAACCACACCTTAAAAAGTTTTTATTAAATTGTTTTAGATGTTTATTCATATACGTTTTTATGATATGAGTACTGAGTACTATTTCTTAACAATACTAATATCAATCTCTCCTTTTTCATTTTTAGTGTTTTTCACACTTAGTTAGTATGAAAGAACACTTCTAAAATGTTACAAATTGTTACAAAAGTATTTCATAAATAATACATTTCAAATCACTCTTGCCATTGGAACGTCTTCTAAATAAAAATCATATGCCTTATTTCCTGGCCCATTTTCACAGATTGTAAATTTTTCTGATGACATAAACTCAATATTTCCTCTCACTTTTACGGTTGATGAGATATTTCTGCAATATCCATTTACCTCCACGTCTGTATCTTGTGTAATGGTTTTTCCATTAATGGAATAATTAACATTCACATCAATTGGAGCCAGCTCACTCTCATCTTCTTTTCCTTCCTCTGCCAGATATTTAATCGCTAATGCAAGAACATCATCAGAGTTAAGTTCACACCTTCCATTTTCACGATATGGACATCTGGCCCAACAACTTCCTCCAATCTTTAAATTTGGACAAAATTGTTTTAGTTCAATCATTTGTTTTCTCGTAAGTTTATGTTTCATATCATTCTCCTTTTTTCATATTTTTAATAGTATGCTAATTTTTTTCAACAAAAAAAGTTAGCTATTCTTTTGTTTCAAACATACTATTAATGACAAATTAAAACAGGAGGTTTATTATGAATTTAAAAAAAGAAGCTATGAAGCAAAAAACACGTGTTATGAAGCAAATGGTAAAACAGGACATGGTACGGAGGCTACATACCGCAGATAATATGATTCGAAAGATGGACCAGCAGATTCCGCATATTAAGGAATATAACCAGAAAAATCCAAAAGATTTACAGCTTGTTCCATGTGGAAAAATTCATAAGCTTATGGTTTAAAAATAAATTAAGACCTATACATTTATGAGTATAGGTCTTTTTTATTGAAAATCAGAACAGACTATTTTAAACAAAAAAATCAAGGGCACTAAGGCCCTTGGATAACCATGAATTCACGATAACTGAATATCCATAAATTCACGCTGCTAACGCAGATCTATATAAACGTGAGACTGCATCTAATCGAAGTAACAACTTTTGATCAGGCAGTTCACTTTATAATAGTATGTAAGACTTTATGAAATTTTATTAAAAAAATGAATGGCATCATCTAGATTTTCACAACCGGCAATATGTCCGGATGGGTGAACAAAGAACAATCCTTTGCTAAAGGTTTCCAATTCCTCCCGGTCCTTACCTCTTAATTTTTCCGGGAAGTATAACCTTCTGCATCCTTTTTTAGGGTCAATTCCGTTTTTAATCTTCTCTCTCTCGCTCATCTCTAATAATAATACATTAACACCTCTTTCTGATGGGAATATAATCCCTTTGACATCCTCATGATTTGATGATAATGAAGCATTAGGTATATATCGGTCAAACACTAACAGGTCCTTCCGTAAGGATTCCTGATAAATACGTTCGCATTCCACTCTTGCTGGGACAAGTGAATTGATACTGTTAATGCGCTCTATAATGATATGCTCCAGAATTTCAATTCTTTTTCTTCTTTGTAATACTGAAAGTCCCAATATAAATGGTGACGTTTTGTATTTTCCATATGTTTTATTTACCTGTGAAGTAAAGGTATTTACAAACATATCATTATCTTCATCCATAAGTATTTCCTTGTAGTATAAATTCCATGCATTATTGACACTATCATAATGTATCCTGTTTTCGTTATGGTAATGTTTTTTGTTTATATTTTCTAATGCGATTAATATATCTACATTCATTGTTTTGCAGAATCTTGGAACAAATGTTGAATTACTAAAATGTTCAATTAATGATTTTAAAACAGGATAAAATGTACTGACTGCTTTTGAAAAAGCCTCATCGGATGAAACTTCTGAATTCCAATTTGGATTAAAATATTCAATTGATGAGGTTAGCATATTTGTATTTGATGATGTATCACATTTATCTATCTCAGAAACAAATACATCGTCAAACAAATCGGCATTGCTTTTATCCATAAAAACGGTACCATAATCATTCCACAATAGCCCAAACGCTGCATAAGTTTTTCCATTACTTCTTTTCTTTATTTCTCCATGGTGGTCATATGTTCCACCTCCAATATCATATACAATTCCTGTATATTCTTCTGGAACCACATTTAAGCGTTCATATGTAAACTTAGGATTTAACAACATTAATAGACATGTAGATAAAACATCATCTGCATGGAAAGTTCCATTATGTGTAATTCCTTTATCGTATATTTTAATAGGAATCATGCTTATATCTATATCCTTTCGTATTTTGATATAGATATAATGCGAGATTTATTATCCTTTTTTATTTCTATCATACTAAAACAGGAAAAACAAAAAGGAGATTATTTATGAAAAAATTATTTTTACCACTATTAACGATTTTATGTCTTTCTTCTATTCCTTCTTATGCAGCTTCTCCTATTGAAGATGATACAGAAATCATTGAAATTAACCAATTGACTGAAGAGGAGATTCAATATATAGAATCCATTCCCAGTGTAAATGATGAAATAGCTCAAACCAATCCTGACACTTATGTAGACCTTGGCATGTTTAAATTAACTGCTTATTGTGAATGCAATGCCTGTAATCGTCCTTATACCGGACAACCTACAGCTCTAGGAACTGATTATGTTGAAGGACGTACAATAGCAGTAGATCGAAGCATCATTCCTTTAGGGAGTATCGTAGAAATTGATATACCCGGTGAAGGGTGGCATCAGTTCCGGGCTGAAGATGTTGGCGGCCGCATCAAGGGTAATCGCATTGATGTATTTGTGAATGGCCATTCTAATTGTTTGCAGCCACGATATAATGGATATTGTGAAGTTCGTCTTGTTTTGTAAAATATAAATAGCGTATTATATTTTTTGTCAGTGAACAAAAAGCTATTTGTCAAGATACAATAACTACTTCAATTTCGTTAATTAATATGTTATAATGAAAAATA
>ERZ773248.933-NODE-933-length-30195-cov-19.211181_pt1 | contig 30195 bp, 26 predicted proteins | sample MGYA00580518_ERZ773248 | MGnify/ENA primary metagenome ERZ773248 (study PRJEB29015, sample SAMEA2737762) | human gut metagenome | biome: human gut; feature: human-associated habitat; material: faeces | place: China | collected 2012 ...
CGCGCCCTTTCGGACAAACGGTTTTCAAGACCGCCTCGTTATGACCGCTTCGATATCTCTCCAAACGTGCTTTTCAATTTTACAAGATAAGAAACGTTTTGTCAAGAGTTTTTTTATTTATTTTTCTTGTTTTTTTCTTATTTTCTTGCTCTTCATCAGCAGCTCAATTATAGTATCATGCCTGTCAAAATATGTCAACACTTTTTTTATGTTTTTTTCAAAACTTTTTAGATAAGCTTTCCGGGCCTATTTTCAGACCTGTTTTCAGGCCTTTAAAAGAGCCTGGGCAATGACCAGGTCTTCCTGTGTCGTTATCTTTATATTACGATAACTGCCTTCCACCATATATACAGGAAGCCCCAACTGTTTTTCCACTACCATAGCATCATCTGTTATATGGCTGCAGTCTTCTTTCATCTGTTTCTCAAAGGCATCTATAATAAGAGGCAATGCAAATGCCTGAGGTGTCTGGGCCTGCCATACCAGAGAACGGTCTGGGCTTTCTGTGATCTGCCTGTCTTTATTAATAAGCTTTATGGTGTCTTTTACCGGCATTCCAACAACACATGCTTTCTTATCCTGTACCTGCCCGTATATCCGTTTTAAAACTTCTTCTGTAATAAAAGGCCTTGCACCGTCATGGATCATAACATATCCCGTCTGTTCTCTTTCTTTTAAAATGCACAGCGCCTTCCATACACTCTCATAGCGTTCTTTTCCGCCTGGAGCTACGGCTGACACCTTCTTTATTCCGTACTTCTCGCAGATTTCCTTTTTACAGTATTCTACATGCTCTTTATCTGTCATAAGCAGGATATCATCCACCACTGCTGACTGTTCAAATATCTCCAGTGCATATGCAAGGATAGGCTTTCCCTGTAATTCCAGATATTGTTTTGCTGTCTGTGTACCCATACGTGTTCCTCTGCCTGCTGCAAGGATGACCGCTGTGCAATGTTCTTTCATTCCTTCTTACCCCTGTTTTCCTGTTATCTTTCTCCTAACTTTAAGTTGGGAACTGCATTTAAGTCCCAACCCGAGCGATTTCCCTTTATATACTCATAGTAGGCTGCCACGCCGATCATAGCTGCGTTATCAGTACAGAAAATAGGCGAAGGATGATAAAATGTAATACCATTTTTATCACAGGCTTCTTTCATGGCTGCACGAAGAGCGCTGTTGGAAGCCACTCCGCCTGCAATAGCCAGCTTCTTATATCCATATTCCTTTGCTGCTGTAATAGCCCTGCTTACCAGGACATCTACCACTGCATTCTGGAAAGAAGCTACCAGATCTGGCACATAAATTTCTTCCCCTGTCATTTTGGCATGATTAATATAATTCAGCACTGCGGATTTTAAACCACTGAAACTGAAGTCATAAGGAGAATCAGCTACTTTTGCCCGCGGAAACTCCATGGCATGGGGATTTCCCTCTTTTGCAGCTTTATCTACCTTTGGTCCGCCCGGATATCCCAGACCTACAGCCCTGGCTACTTTATCGAAAGCTTCACCAGCTGCATCATCTCTGGTCCTTCCTATGATCTCAAATTCTCCATAGCCCTTTACAATTACCAGATGGGTATGACCTCCGGAAACAATAAGACACACAAACGGTGGCTCCAGATCCGGATTTTCAATAAAATTGGCAGATACATGTCCCTCAATATGATGAACACCGATCAACGGCTTATGGGAAGCATAAGCAATGGCCTTGGCCTCTGCCACGCCTACCAATAATGCCCCCACTAGTCCTGGTCCATAGGTAACACCGATCGCCGTAATATCCTCAAGAGTCACGTTCGCTTCTGACAGTGCACGCTCAATTACATAATTGATCGCCTTTATATGCTCTCTGGAAGCGATCTCAGGCACTACGCCTCCATATACTGTATGAGTCGCGATCTGGGATGAGATCACATTTGACAGAACAGTACGTCCATTTTTCACAACGGAAGCTGCTGTTTCATCGCAGGAACTTTCGATCGCCAGTATTAAAACATCTTCTGCTGCAGTTGTATTCATATTTCCACCTTATCCTTTATATGTCATCTTGGAAACCTTGTTACTCCTCATCAAACTCCAGTTCCACAGTCCAGCCATCTCTTGCAGCTTTCGCCCTTGGAAAGATCTGTTTTACTTCCTCCATATATTCCTCTGGTCTTGTAAGAGATGGGCTGTAATGAGTCAGCCACATCTGGGAAGGCTGAGCCTCTTTTGCCAGGTTTGCAGCCTCATAAAAAGTCATATGCTTATATTCCCTTGCTTTTGCTGCCTTTTCCTTTTCGCCATACATGCCTTCACAGATAAACAGATCTGCATCTTTTGCATGCTGTGCGATCGCCGGAACCGGACGGGTATCTGTACAATAAGTAACCTTTAATCCTCTTCTATCCGCTCCCAATACCATATCCGGAGTAAATGTCCGGCCATCAGCTTCGATCACTTCTCCCTTCTGGAGACGACTCCAGAATTTCTGTGGGATCATCTGCTCCTTTGCCCGCTCTACGTCAAACCGGCCTTTCCGCGGAATGCGGATAGAGTATCCGTAACAGATCACCTTATGGTTCACACGGTATGCATCGATCACATAAGGACCGATCTGCAGGCTTTCTTCCTGTTCTGTCAGTTCGATAAATTTAAGCTCAAAAGGAAGCTCCGGTGCGATCATGCACAATGCATTTACCACACGTTCCAATCCCTTTGGTCCGATCAATGTCAGCGGTTCTGTACGCTCTGCATTTCCCATAGTCAGAAGAAGCCCGGGAAGACCGCTGATATGGTCTGCATGATAATGGGTAAAACAGATCACATCAATAGGCTTGGGGCTCCATCCTTTTTCTTTTAACGCGATCTGGGTGCCTTCCCCGCAGTCGATAAGAAGATTGCTGCCTGCACACCGGGCCATCATGGATGTGAGCCAGCGGTAAGGAAGAGGCATCATTCCGCCTGTTCCAAGTAAACATATATCTAACATATTTTTTCCTCATTTTCTTCTATGATGTTCCCACTGTATATCCTATACAGGAGCATCATACATTTAGCTTTCCAAATCATATCACATTTGCAGCTTAATAATCAAGTGCTGAGGAAAATTGAGTAACTGCCTATAAATACTCTGTCTGTTCTTCTGTTTCTACCGCTATTTTAAAAGCAGCAGTCATCTGGTCATAGCATTCTTCACACAGATCAAAATGATCTGTCTGACCATCTTTTTCTGAGAAATAATCCCATGTATGATCAACGCTTATAACTCCTTCCAGCACGATCCCCTGTTTTACTGCCAGTTTCTTACCGCAGGCATTGCATATCATCCTTTTCAGCTGCCCGTCTGATCCCATTTTTCTCATATTTTGTATCCTCGCCTTTCTCTGCCTCATTTCGTAGTCGGATCTGCCACCTAAAGATGACATTGCCATAAATGTTCTCCCTGAAGCTTTCTGTGCCTGATTTTGCAGGAAAATGTTCTCTCGGAATCTTTCTGTGCCTGATCTTGTGAGAAGATTTTTTGTCAGTTGTGCCCAAATTTTTGAGGCGTACGTGGTGCGTACGGTGATGAAATTGGGTGCGACTGGCGGAAAATCGGCCACAAAGGCAGGTGCAGGAAAGACTCCGAGAGGACATGAAGGACTCCGGGAGGACATACAAACGAAAGAGAGGAACGTCTTCCGTCCCTCTCCATTATATACGGATTTTATTCTTCTTTTTACTGGTAGTTTCTTACAGTATAGTACATCGTTTCGTAAATAACTGTATCAATCACGTAGCATGCGGATTTGAGTGTGCAGGTCTAAAAACGCAAGCGTAGTGGGCTACGCTGAGGCTTTTAGACCTGTGCAATCAGATTCGCAGGCAAGTGAATGGTATAGTTATTTCGAAAATGATGTAATAGTTTATACAAGTTCCAAATACCGCCTAAAGTTCATGTTTCCACATAATGCAGGCGTTTTCTACAGGATTCTCATAATAGTTTTTGCGGACTGCCTCCTGAACAAAACCATACTTTTCATACAGATTTCTAGCGCCTGTGTTGTTTTCACGCACTTCCAGCGACATCTGAACAGCTCCCTTTTCTTTGGATACCTGTATCATGGCCTCCATCAGGCTTTTGGCTATTCCATGACGGCGCCAGGAAGGAAGGACTGCAATCCGCTGGATCTCCCCCTCATCTGCAAGGACTCTTAAAGCACAGTAACCGGCTATGATCCCGCCTTTTTCCCATACCAAATACGTGTCAAACCGGCCAGTCAGCCCATCTTTTAATATATGTTCAGACCACGGAACAGAAAAGCACTGTTTTTCTACTTGTTCCACCTGTTTTACATCTTTTTCTTCCATCAGGCGGATCCGGCCAATTTCTTTTACACACATTTGTTTTTTTCTCCTAATCTTTGTAATGTTCTCCTTTAAGCTTTCTGTGCCTGATTTTGTGGGAAGATTCCGAAAATACACTGCCATGAGCAGTGATCAATAATCTCCCGGAAGCTTTCCAGCCTGTCCATCCGGAGAGTTTTCTGCCTCCCGCTGTCTTTCCGCCTGGGATTTACGCAGATAATCTGGTACAAATTCGTCTGCCGGCTGTACTTTTACTCCGGTGTAGCCTTCATTCAGGACTTTCATGCCAAGAGCTGCCACACAGGATGCACGCTGTCTGTTCATCTGGGCAGGTGCAAATACATAAGGAACTGTCATTTTTTCCCGGATCATGCCCTGGTATACCGGTACGCCATCTCCCAAAAAGATCACACGTTCAGACTGCTTATTTAACTGGCTGATCAGTTCTCCCATATCCATAGGACACTGTTCCCTGACGATCTCCATACCATTTTCCATGTGATAAAGTCCTGTATATACCTGGCATCTTTTTGCGTCCATAATAGGGCAGATAAGACCAGAGGCCCCCCACATATTATAAGCGATGGCATCTACTGTAGGAACATGGATCAGAGGCTTTTTTAATGCCAGTCCCAGCCCCTTTGCAGTTGCCGCGCCAATACGAAGACCGGTAAAAGAGCCCGGTCCTCCTGCTGTTGCAATAGCATCAATAGTCTCAAGGTCCAGTCCCAGCATTTTTACGATCTCATCTAACATCGGAAGGAGTGTCTGGGAATGGGTCTTCTTAAAATTTACCGTATATTCCGCTGTGAGAATGTCATCTGTTACAAGTGCCACGCTGGCTACTAAAGATGAACTTTCAATACCAAGAACCTTCATTATTTTTCCTCCACCCGTATCTTTCTGTAATCAAATCCTTTTTCCAGATCTTTTTCAATGGTAATTTCTGTTACATGTTCCGGAAGGATTTCTTCGATCAGCTGGGACCATTCAATGAGAGAAACGCCGTCCCCGTAAAAACAGTCCTCATATCCGATCTCATCCATTTCACTGATATCCCCGATACGGTATACGTCAAAATGGTATAGCGGCAGTCTGCCTGTATCATACTGCTGGACAATGGTAAAAGTCGGGCTGTTTACCGGTTCATCAATCCCAAGTCCCTCTGCAAATCCCTGGGTAAATATAGTCTTTCCCACTCCCAGGTCACCATTTAAACAGATCACCTGCCCCGGTCTTGCTTCCTGTCCCATTTTCTTTCCAAAGGCCCTTGTTTCCTCCGGACCCCAAGTATCAATTACCATCCTTTACTCCCTTCATTGTAAGAGAAATCCTCTTCTTGTCCATATCTACGCTTAAAATCTTCACATCCACCACGTCGCCTACGCTTACAGCCTCTAATGGATGCTTAATATAACGATCTGTCATCTGGGAAATATGTACCAGACCATCCTGATGAACACCAATATCCACAAACGCGCCAAAGTCAATGACATTGCGGACAGTTCCCTTTAATACCATTCCCGGCTTTAAGTCTTTCATTTCCATAATGTCACTTCTTAAAACAGGACGAGGCATTTCATCTCGCGGGTCTCTGGCTGGTTTTTCCAGTTCGGCTGCAATATCCCGCAGTGTAATCTCACCTATACCCATTTCCTGGGCCATTTTCTTATAATCAACAATCTTTTTGCTGATGCCATTTAAACCGCCGTGAGATAATTGTTCTCCGGCGTATCCTAACTTTTCTAACAGTTTTCCTGCTGCCTCATAGCTTTCCGGATGAACACTTGTGCCATCTAAAGGATTATCTCCTCCTGTGATCCTCATAAATCCGGCACACTGTTCAAATGCCTTCGGCCCCAGTTTAGCCACCTTCAGCAGCTGCTTACGGTTCTTAAAAGCACCATTTTCTTCTCTATATGCCACTATGTTCTTTGCCAGGGTTTTATTGATGCCGGAAACATATTCCAACAGGGAAGCAGATGCCGTATTTAAATCAACCCCTACTTTATTTACACAATCTTCAACAACACCGCCAAGCGCTTCTCCCAGATTCTTCTGGTTCATATCATGCTGATACTGGCCTACACCAATGGATTTCGGATCGATCTTTACCAGTTCAGCCAGGGGATCCTGCAGTCTTCTTGCAATGGAAACAGCACTTCTCTGGCCTACATCAAAGTTAGGAAATTCTTCTGTAGCCAGCTTACTTGCAGAATATACAGAAGCACCCGCCTCGTTTACGATCACATATTGTACCTGCTCTTTTAATTCCTTTAACAGTTCTACAATGATCTGTTCAGACTCCCTGGAAGCCGTTCCATTTCCTACAGAGATCAAAGAAATGCCATATTTACAGATCAGGTCTTTTAATATCTTCTTTGACTCTGCCACCTTATTCTGGGGAGCAGTTGGAAAAATGACCACTGTGTCCAAAACTTTTCCAGTGCTGTCTACAACAGCCAGCTTACAGCCGGTTCGGAATGCCGGATCCCAGCCTAATACTACTTTTCCGGCAATTGGCGGCTGCATGAGAAGCTGCTCTAAATTCTTGCCGAATACGCGGATCGCACCTTCCTGTGCCTTGTCTGTCAGTTCGCTGCGGATCTCGCGTTCCACAGAGGGCGCGATCAAACGGCTGTAACTGTCCTGGATCACAGTTTTTAATACAGGTGTTGTGTATGGATTTTCCCTTGTGATCACCTGCTTCTCCAGGTATTGTAAAATCTGCTCTGTTGGTGCTGCCACCTTCACAGTGAGTATTTTCTCATCTTCCCCTCTGTTTAATGCAAGAATGCGGTGTCCGGCTGCTTTTTTTACAGGTTCTTCATAATTATAGTATGTTTCATAAACAGATTTCTGTTCCCCGTCCTTTGCCGTTGACTGGAGAAGACCTTTATTCATGGTAATGTTACGAATATAGGTGCGGTATTTTGCATCATCGGAAATGCCTTCTGCAAGAATGTCCATAGCTCCGTTAATGGCATCCTGAACGTTTTCCACTCCCTTTTCACCAGAAACATAGGCCTCTGCCACTTTTTCCACAGATTCCTTTAAATTCTGTAAAAGGATCACATTTGCCAAAGACTCCAGGCCCTTTTCACGGGCGATCATAGCTCTTGTACGGCGTTTTGGTTTGTATGGGCGGTATAAATCTTCTACTGCTACTAAAGTTGCTGCTTCCCGGATCTGTTTTTCCAGTTCAGCTGTCATTTTGCCCTGGTCAGAAATGGCACTGATGACCTGTTCTTTTCTGTCTTCCAGGTTTCTTAAATATTTTAAACGTTCATCTAAATTTCTTAAAACTTCATCATTTAATGAACCAGTTGCTTCTTTACGGTATCTGGCAATGAATGGGATGGTATTGCCTTCGTCAATAAGCTTTACAGCTGCCTCTGCCTGATGGCGTCCAATATTCAGTTCTTCTGCCAGTGCTTTGATAATATCCATTGATAGTCCTCACATATTTTTTGTTGTTCTGAGGTTTTATTATAATTCATCTGCAGGCCTTATGCAAGACTTTGCCCGACTGGACATAACAGCTTTTACATGCTATAATGAGCGCAATGAAAAACAAGCGGCTGCGTAAGCAGACATTTGTTGCGTTCTGTCTGTATCAGCAGGCAAGGGAGTTCATCCGCGCGCAAAACCTGAGCGGACCCGCTGTTCAAAATCACGCCATACGAAAGGATCCTGCTTTAACTTATGAATAGCACTTCTAAAAAACCAAGAAAAACATCCAGCTCATCAGAACAGCTGGCAGCCTGTTCCCTGATCAGCGGCATTGCAGGTATTATCTGCAGCTTTTTTTATCTGCCCTTTTCCCTTGTAAGTGGAAAAAACACTCCGATGGGACTGATCTGCGGAGTGATCGGTATTGTACTTGCCATTATGGCTAAAAATGCGGACATCCGTCCCGGAAAGAAATATCCTGGTAAAGCACTGGCTGGTTTTATTTTCAGCATTATTGCAATTGCGCTTACCATGTTCTTCTTTTACAGCCTGATCAATTATTATGATCTGCTCCGTGATCCGGTAAAAGGTCCCCAGATCAATCAGCTGATCTACCAGATGCAGCAGCAGCTTCAGATGCAGCTGCAGATGCCGGCAAATTAACTAAACTGACAGATTCACAAAGATAAAGCCTTTCTCCCGTTATCATTCTTCGGGAGAAAGGCTTTTCATTTACTATGAAAGTGTTGCCAAGGAGCTATACTATAAGGTCTGTGTGCCTGCGCATAGGGATCTATAAACATTTTGCAATCAGACCATGATCCTATTACAAGCTACAGCACCGCACGGATCATCTGTTTAATACCATAATCAGAACGTGACTGGGCTTTTGTATCAAAGGCGCTTGCAGCTGCCTTTAATTCTCCTTCTGTCATTTCTTTCGTAAGAACAGCAAATTCATCCATTCCGTACAGCTCTACTGCTTCTACCTTGCCGAAATATGCATTTACTTCCTGCTCTTTGTTTCTGTAAGAGCCTGCAAAACGGATAAAGTAGCGGAACTTAGTTTGATCCATAGGAAGGATCTCCTGCTTTTCATCTGTCCAGCCAAGTGGAACATTGTGATCCATATTCTGTACTGCTTCAATAATATCCGCAACTACTGCACTGGCTGTTGGCAGCTTTCCTGCTCCACTTCCATAGAACATGGAGGTTCCTAACATATTTCCCTTTACAACAATGCCATTAAATACATCATTTACAGAATATAAGGGATTGCTTTTGCTGATCATAACAGGAGCTACATAAGCACTTACCTTACCATCTTTGATACGGCTGGTTCCAAACAGCTTAATGGATGTTCCCATCTTCTCTGCATACTTAAAGTCAATATCTGTGATCCTGGTAATGCCTTCTGTATAAATATCTTCGTAATTAACAGTCTTTCCAGTTGCCATAGAAGTTAAGATGGCGATCTTGCGGCAGGTATCGTGGCCTTCTACGTCTGCTTCCGGATTACGTTCTGCATAGCCCAGATTCTGCGCCTCTTTTAAAGCATTTTCAAAGGTCTCCCCTTCTTTATCCATCTTCGTAAGGATGTAGTTGGTGGTTCCGTTTAAGATTCCTGTGATCTCTTCAATGCGTTCTCCCATCAGGCAACGGTACAACGGACGGATGATCGGGATACCACCGCCTACGCTCGCCTCAAAAAAGAAATTAACCTGCTTTTCTCTCGCGATCGCAAGCAGCTCTGTTCCATAAGCAGCTACTAAAGCTTTGTTGGAAGTAACTACATGCTTTCCAGCTAACAAACATGCCTTTACAAATGGATATGCCGGATTTAATCCACCCATAGTCTCCACTACTACCTGTACTTCCGGATCTTCTTCAATGATCTTAAAATCATGAATGATCTTATCTGCCACCGGACTGTCCAGAAATTCCCTCAGATCCAGAACATATTTCAACTCAACTTCCTGTCCTGCGCTTTTTGCAATTTCTGCCTTGTTCTTGTCCAGGATCTCCGCAACACCAGATCCAATGGTTCCATATCCCATAACTGCTGTCTTGATCATAATCTCTCGCTCCCTGTATGCTCCATATTCATATTGTTACAGTTCAGCCATGACATCTTCTTGTTTCCATATTCATGAAAACAAGAAGCACGGCGGGTTCATCATATGCTGATTTGGATGAAAAAGTGCTTATGCAAGCAAGCTTGCAACACACTTTCTCCTTCAAACCAGTGCACGGCAGAACTGTAATTTCATATCATTTATTCTCTGGCCAGTATCTTTACATAATGGATACCGTCCAAAACTTCCAGCTCATCGATCATGCTTGATACATTTTCTGTATCTTCTCTTACTTCCACACTCAGTGTCAAAGTAGCAACCCCATTAACCGGAATACTCTGATGGATGGTAAGAATATTGGCTCTGTAAACAGCAACCACATGGAGTAGATCACTCAAAAGCCCCTGCTTGTCATCCATCTGCACTACCAATGTAATAGTCTTCCCCTTTGTATTGTCGTAAAAAGGAAAAATATCGTCCTTATATTTGTAAAAAGAACTTCGGCTGATCCCCACCCGGTCTGCTGCTTCCTGTACGGTAATGGCTCTTACTGTTTCCAGAAGTTTTTTGGCTTCTACCACCTTTAAAAGGACCTCCGGTACCGCCCTTTGTTTTACAACAAAATACTTACTTTTATCTTCCATGAACCCCTTTTTTTCCTCCCTGTCCATGTCCGTATTGTGAACACATCTGTACTCATGAGGAAGATATTAACATACTTTCTAGTAAAATGCAACTGTTTTTATTAACGAAAAATCAATGAACCCATCACCTACATAAAAAAGACGGCAGCCTTTTTTCAGCCACCGCCTTATACTAATTTGATCAATCTTATTCCAGTTATTTTTACTGCTTTTTGCCGATTTACTGAACCGCTGAATAATCGCCCTCTAACTGTGTCATATCTTCAAGAAGATTTGCAGTTCCCTCAGAACCATCCCAGAGAAGTTCAATTACAAAACCGTCTGACGGCATATCGCTGATATCAATATCATACCACTCTAGTGAATTTCCATCTGTATCTTCTACCTGCATATCCCAGGCCAGATTGTCCTCATCTACATTTAACAACAGCTCTGCATAAGTTCCATGAGTCATGATCTCACCATCCAGCAGATCATCCCCCCATTCGTCCAGGCTTGCGCCAGACAATCTTAAAGCTGCAATATCTACGCCAGTTCCGTTTACAACAGTTACAGGAATCTGAATATAATCTTCCTCTGCTTCTGTTTCTGCTTCTGTTTCCGGAGCTGCGGTTGTGGTTGGTGCTGCTGTAGTCTCTGGAGCTGCAGTTGTTGCTGGTGCTGCAGTTGTTGCTGGTGCTGCCTTGCTCTTTCCTCCACATGCGCTGATCCCTACTGCTACACATGCAGCCAGAATGGATACCAATACTCTTTTTCTCATAATTTTCTCCCTTCGTACTTTCCATTTGTTTTAGTTACAGTTCCACCATGCTTCTTGTTTTCATGAATATGGAAACAAGAAGATGTCATGGCCAAACTGCAACTTATTAAATTACTCATCCCCCGCTTTGCGGCTGGTGCATCGTTTCGTAAATAACTGTAGTGATCACGTAAGATGCGGATTTGAGTGTGCAGGTCTAAAAACGCAGGCACAGCGGGCTACGCTGAGGATTTTAGACCTGTGCAATCAGATTCGCAGACAAGTGAGTGGTATCGTTATTTCGAGAACGATGTACTATTACTTATGGTAACATATTTATGGCAAAAAATATAAGTTTTGCGTGAAATGTATCTCAAACAACGTAAAATGTAAGCTTTCTATTGAGCCATACTTTTTCCTATGTTAAAATATATAGTATCAGACCGGGTCTATACCCCCGCATCCCGGCTTTTACATTTGGAGGTAACGCAATGCATATTGCTCTTTGTGATGACAGCCGGACAGAGCTTTCCCGCCTTACTTTCCTTTTGGAAGAATACCGTTTAACACGGGACGGCTCCCTGACTTATGATATTTTTACAAACGCCACCGATCTTTTGGAGACCATACCGGTCCACCACTTTGATCTGCTGCTTTTAGATATTCTTATGCCCGGTATTACAGGTATGGACGCTGCCAGGGAAATTCGTCAGACCAACAGCACTATTCCCATTATTTTTCTCACCTCTTCCAGTGAATACGCAGTAGAAAGCTACCGGGTCAATGCCGCCGACTACCTTTTAAAGCCACTGGATGCTGATAAACTTTTTCCAGTGCTTGACAAACTGCTGGCCGATTTTAAAAGTAATGCTCCTTATATCCCCTTAAAAACCAGCACCGGTATTATCCGGCTTCTCATCTCTAACGTTGTTTTTGTAGAAGTCCAGAATCATCTGGTCACCTTTAAAATGGCAGACGGAACCTTCCACACTGCTTCTGGCCGCCTGGCAGACTATGAAAAAAAACTCCTTGTAAGCAGAAGCTTTTTCAAGCCCCACCGCTCCTATCTGGTTAACCTGCACCAGGTAACAGGTCTTGATAAAAATGGTTTTTCCACCAATATAGGCAAAATCGTTCCCGTTTCCCGTGATACCTATACAAAAGCAAAATCCGCCTACATGAATTACCTGTTGAACGGAAGACTGGAGGAAAACGCAGAATGATCCAGACTCTCTCCAATCTGACCATAATCATCTACGCCATAGCCGTCATGACTATGCTGTTAGATACAACGCCCGCCCGCCTGTCCCGCAACAAACTCAGTCTGTTATGGGCCGGTGCAGGCATCATCGCGCTGCTTCAGTTTTTTGCCGGCTGTGTTCTGGGCATAAAAATTTATCTTCGCTTTTATTTTTTCTTTGCCCAGCTTCCGGTATTTCTGCTTTTCTGGCAGCTTTCCGGCAAAGGACTGGTGAAAACTTTTTTCGCCACCCTCAGCGCTATTTTTATGTGCGTTCCTGCCATGTTTGCTTCCCGGATCTCCCGGGAATTTCTGCCTGTATCAAAAACAGTAGATTACCTTTTTCTGCTTTTGACCAGTCTTATCATGCTCTGGCTCATTCACCATTTTATGCAGCCGGTCTTTGGGCAGCTGCTAGATACTTTTTCGTCCCTGGACATTTTAAAATTCAGCGCTATTCCATTTCTTTATAATGCTACGATCCTGGCATCTGGCGGCTACCTGAGTTCTGAACGCAATGTACTTCTGCGTTTTCTTATTGGTCTTAGTACACTGACTGCCTATTTTCTTCTGTTAATGGTATTTGGCCGTACCAGAAAAATTCACAAACTAGAGTATGAACGTGAAATGCAGACATTGGTACTGGAATCTGCCAGACAGTCTTTAGCAAGGCAGCGTCAAAACCAGGAACAGGCCCGGATCTACCGTCATGACATGCGGCATCATCTGGCATTGATCAACGGCTATGCCGCTGAAGGGAATCTGGAAAAAATAAAGGAATATCTTTCCCAGACAGAAATGGAGATTGATGCCATTACACCTAAACGATACTGTGCCAACGAAACCGTAAACCTTGTACTTTCTTCCTTTGAAGCAAAATCAGCGGAAATGAATGTCACGCTTTGTATAGAAGCGAATCTTCCTGAAACACTTTCTATTTCCGACACAGAATTATGCTCCTTGTTTTCCAATGCACTGGAAAATGCCATTTTTGCAGCTTCCAAATTAATAGAAAAAAAAGCGCGCAGAGTTTATCTGCGCACACTGGTAAATAATAATAAGCTTTTGATCTCTACAAAAAATGCCTATGCCGGAACTATCCAAATGGAAGGAGAATTTCCAAAATCTTCCAATCATCAACCCGGTCATGGCTTTGGGATTAAAAGTATGGCCGCCATTGTCACACAACATGGCGGCCTGTATTCCTTTGAATCTTCTGGAAATATATTCACTTTGCAGCTTATGCTGCCTTTAATTGCAAAGTCCTGATCACGACCTGCCGCAGCCTTGGATGACTGAATATCAATCATCCTGGGCTGCATTTTTATTTGGACAGCCAAGGCTCATCCAGCGCAAATATGCACTGATGAAATTGTCAATGGCGCCATCTAACACAGCATCAACATTGCCGCTTTCTTCGCCTGTACGGTGATCCTTTACCATTGTATATGGCTGAAGGACATAGGAACGGATCTGGCTTCCCCAGCCATTATCCTTTACATCACCGCGGATACCGGCTGCCTTTGCTGCCTGCTCCTCCTGACGGAGCATATACAGCTTTGCCTTTAACATCTGCATTGCCTTATCCTTGTTCTGAAACTGGGAACGTTCATTCTGGCAGGTAACAACAATGCCAGTTGGATAATGAGTGATGCGGATAGCAGAAGATGTTTTATTAATATGCTGTCCGCCGGCACCACTGGAACGGTAGGTATCAATACGGATATCGTCCGGATTGATCTCAATATCAATGTCTTCCTTAATATCCGGCATCACATCGCAGGACACAAAGGAAGTCTGTCTCTTGCCAGCTGCATTAAAGGGAGAAATACGCACCAGACGGTGCACACCGTGCTCAGAGCGAAGGTAGCCGTAGGCATTTTCCCCACTGATCTGAATGGTAACAGATTTGATGCCTGCTTCATCACCGTCCAGATAATCAAGAACCTCTACCTTAAAGCCTTTTTTCTCTGCCCAGCGGCAGTACATACGGTACAGCATGCTGCACCAGTCACAGGACTCCGTTCCGCCTGCACCTGCATTCAGACGTAAAATAGCATCATAGCCATCATATTCGCCGGAAAGCAGAAGCTTCATACGCATTTTTTCCAGTGTCTCTGAAAAATGATCTAACATTTCCTGGATCTCAGGGATCAGAGAAGCATCATTTTCCTCATACCCCATCTGGATCATGGTCTGGATGTCTTCGTATTCCTGTTCCAGTTCACGGAAAGTATCCACCTCATCTTTTAAGTGTTTTGCTTCCCGTACTAATCTGGTCGAGCGCTCCGGATCATTCCAGAATCCCGGCTCTTCCATGGATTTGTCTAATTCGTCGATTCGTCTGACCTTATTATCCAGGTCAAAGTGAATCCCTCACTTCCACTAATGGTTTGTCATACGTTGATAACGTATATTTAAAATTATCTAACTCAACCACAGCTTCACCCGCTTTCTCTTTTAAAATTTTATTTTTCTTTGCAAAAATCCTCCTGCGCGGTTTTGACCGCACAGGAAGATTTTTTAATTCAAAATATGGAAGACTATTTAATACGTCCGCAGCACTGCTTATATTTCTTTCCAGAACCGCATGGGCATGGATCATTTGGATAGATTTTCTGCTCTTCGCGCTTCTTTGGAGCTACTGGAGTTGCATCCTTGTTTGTACCTGTAACCCTGGCAGCAGATTCTCTCTCTATCTTCTGCTCTACACGGATATGGAACAGGATACGTACAGTCTCTTCCTGGATTGCAGCCATCATAGCCTCATACAGTTCATAGCCCTGCATCTTGTACTCAACAACCGGATCTCTCTGGCCGTATGCCTGTAAGCCGATTCCTTCGCGGAGAGCATCCATATCATCCAGATGTGACATCCACTTATTGTCAATAACCTTCAGAAGAACTACACGCTCGATCTCACGGATCTGCTCAGGCTCCGGGAATTCAGCTTCCTTAGTCTCATACAGCTTGATCGCAGCTTCCTTTAAGGTATGCTTTAATTCGTTCTTCTTCATGGACTTCTTCTGCTCATCTGTCAAAGCAACAGACTTTAATGGGATAATTGGCAGAAGCAGGTTATTTAACTCAGTAAGATCCCATTTTTCTGCTGTATCTTCATCAGAAACAGACATATCTACTGCATTTTCTACAATGTCAGTGATCATCTTCAGTACCAGATCACGCATGTTATCTCCATCCAGAACCTTACGGCGCTCTGCATAGATAACTTCACGCTGCTCATTGTTTACTTCGTCAAACTTAAGCAGCTGCTCACGGATACCGAAGTTATTGCCTTCGATCTTCATCTGTGCCTTCTCAATTGCATTGGAAAGCATCTTATGCTCAATCTGTTCACCTTCCGGTACACCCATTGCCTCAAACATGTGCATCAGGCGCTCAGAACCAAACAGTCTTAACAGATCATCTTCCAGAGACAGATAGAATCTGGATTCACCCGGGTCTCCCTGACGTCCGGAACGTCCACGCAGCTGGTTGTCAATACGGCGGGACTCGTGACGCTCTGTACCAATGATCTTTAAACCGCCCAGATCCTTGGATTCCTGATCCAGCTTAATATCGGTACCACGGCCTGCCATGTTGGTAGCAATGGTAACGGAACCATGAATACCTGCATCTGCAACGATCTCAGCCTCCAGCTCATGGAACTTGGCATTCAGGACTTTATGCGGAATGCCCTTCTTAGTCAGCATCTTGCTTAAAAGTTCGGAAGTTTCAATGGTAATAGTACCAACCAGAACCGGCTGTCCTTTCTCATGAGCCCTTACAACTTCATCAACAACTGCTTTATATTTTTCTTTCTTTGTCTTATAAACAGCATCATCCAGATCTTTACGGATAACAGGACGGTTGGTCGGTATCACAATAACATCCATTCCATAGATGTTTCTAAATTCCTTCTCCTCTGTAAGAGCGGTACCGGTCATACCTGCCTTCTTTGTAAACTTATTAAAGAAGTTCTGGAAGGTAACGGTAGCCAGTGTACGGCTTTCGCGACGTACATTTACATGCTCTTTTGCTTCAATTGCCTGATGCAGGCCATCTGAATAACGGCGGCCCGGCATGATACGTCCGGTAAATTCATCAACGATCAGGACTTCATCATCCTTAACTACATAGTCCTTATCACGGAACATCAGGTTGTTTGCGCGAAGGGCAAGGATGATATTATGCTGGATCTCCAGATTCTCCGGATCAGCCAGGTTATCAATGTGGAAGTATTCCTCTACCTTCTTGACGCCCTGTTCAGTCAGGTTGACTACTTTATCCTTCTCATCTACTACAAAATCGCCTGTCTCTTCGATCTCTTCACCCATGATCGCATCGATCTTGGAGAATTCCTTTGAAACAGTACCGCGCTCTAACTGACGTGCTAAAACGTCGCATACTTCATACAGCTTAGTAGACTTGCCGCTCTGTCCGGAAATGATAAGAGGTGTTCTTGCCTCATCGATGAGAACAGAGTCAACCTCGTCGATGATACAGTAATCCAGATCACGCAGAACCAGCTGTTCTTTGTAAATGGACATGTTATCACGCAGATAGTCGAAACCAAGTTCATTATTTGTTACATAGGTAATATCGCAGGCATAAGCTTCTTTTCTCTGCGCACTGTTCATGTCGTTTAATACAACACCTACAGTCAGTCCCAGGAAACGGTGTACCTGTCCCATCCACTCAGCATCTCGTTTTGCCAGATAATCATTGACAGTAACGATCTGTACGCCTTTTCCTTTTAATGCGTTCAGATAAGCCGGACAGGTAGATACTAATGTTTTACCTTCACCTGTACGCATCTCTGCAATACGTCCCTGATGGAGTACAATACCACCGATCAGCTGTACCGGGAAATGCTCCATGTTAAGTGTTCTTCTTGCCGCCTCACGGACAGTAGCAAATGCCTCTGGCAGAATATCATCCAGAGTTGCTCCGTCAGCCAGCTTTGCTTTCAGGATACGGGTCTGATCGCGCAGCTCCTCATCTGACTTGGCAATCATTTCGGGGCGCAGACTTTCGATCTTTGTGACGATCGGACGGATCATCTTTAATTCTCTTTCGCTGTGAGTCCCGAACAGTTTCTCAATTACGTTCATGGTTTGCTCTCCTAACTTCTCTTCCTTATATAAAATACAAATTCTTTTCAACCTGCGTCTGACCTGTAAAATACAGACAATACGCTTATGATACAATCTAATACATTGTATCACTTGACGTAAATTAATTCAACGACTTCATAAAAAGTTTACATTTCCTCACTTATTATGGTAAACCAGACATCTTGCACAAAAAGTATGTTCGGTTTTGTGCACATCCACATTGTCCACAGTCCCGTCTTTAGGATTTAGCACTTTATTTTTTGAGAGTTAATGAAATATATTTTATCCTCAAGTCAGCATATTTGCTGGCTTTTTTCTTTGTTTTAAAAACTTGACAAATTTTCTTTTTTATACTTGCTTTTATGGTGCTATGGTGCTATACTATAAGAGGGTGACTTTTATGGCATATTTTCTTAAAAAAACTAACAACAAAAATTGTATCTGGGGCTGGCCGTCGCGCTAGCGACTTGGTACAATATGATGATATGGCATTTAATTATATCATCGCTGATGCGAAGGGGAGATGGAAACAATGATGATCATGGATAGCAGCAAGCCGCTGTATCTGCAGGTGGAGGCAGATATTAAAAACCGTATCCTGTCGAAGCAGTACATGCCGGGAGATAAGCTTCCGACGGAGAACGAGCTAAGTGACCAGTATAATGTGAGTAAAATCACGATTCGAAAGGCGATACAGAATTTATCCGATGAGGGATATGTCAATAAGGTCCAGGGAAAGGGCACCTTCATCAATTTCAAGAAGGACAAGCTGTATCTGAATAAGACCAGCGGCTTCAAGGAAAGTCTGTCGAGCCTTGGACACGCGTCCAGACACGATATCATCCAGGCATCGTTCCTGAACGCGGATGAGGATATCGCAGAGAAGCTGATGATTCCGATGGGGACGAAGGTCGTCTACATCGAGCGTCTGGTCTGGCAGGATAACGAACCGATCGCGATCGATAAGATCTACATCGAGGATGCCCGCTTCCCGGACTTCATCACGACACTTTCGAAAGATCGCTCGTTCTACCAGGTGATGGATGAGTGCTATCATATCCGGCCGAATCATTCCGTCCTCGAAATCGACGGAAAGGCTGCGCAGAGCCACAGCGCAGATACTCTGAAGTGCAACGTCGGCGACCCGCTGTTTTCGATTCATAAAATCAGCTATGATCAGGATGGTAAGCCGATCCACTACTCGCTGACGACGGTCCGCTGTGATCGCGTCACCTATGTCGTTTCCACAAACGACTCCACGGTCATGGACGAGAAGATCAAGTCGAACTGAGCTTCGATCCACAACAGAAGGACGCTTCAGCCAGAACCAGCACAAACACAATCACAGATTTATCTCCATAAAGTTCAGAAGGGGCACCGACACATCTCGTGTGGTTGCCCCTTCGCTTCGTTTATTTATCGTTTATTTATCTTCTGTTTTTCGTGCTATGAACGGCGTTACGCCATCTCACAAATCTTACTGCGCACGCTGAGCACCATAGATGGTGCGACACTCAGCTCATCGATGCCCATCTCGACGAAACGCTCCGTCAGGGTCGTGTCAGCACCGAGCTCACCGCAGATGCCGGCCCACTTGCCCGCCTTATGCGCGCCATCGATGGTCATCTGAATCATCCGAAGAACCGCCTCATGATGTGGATTATAGAACTCGTCCAGCTTCTCATTCTGGCGATCGATCGCAAGTGTATACTGCGTGAGGTCGTTGGTGCCGATGCTGAAGAAATCGACGAGCTCTGCCAGCTCCTCACAGATCATCACTGCTGCCGGCGTCTCGATCATGATGCCCTGCTCCGGAATCGCATACGGGATTTGCTCCCGCTTGAGTTCTGCCGCCACCTCTGCGACGATCTCACGGATCCGAAGCACCTCATCTACGGAGATGATCATCGGATACATGATGGCGAGGTTTCCGTACTTCGCCGCACGAAGCAGTGCGCGGAGCTGTGTCTTAAACACATCCGGCTGTTTCAGACAGATACGGATCGCGCGATACCCCATCGCCGGGTTATCTTCCTTTCCGAGTCCGAGGTAATCGACGTTCTTATCCGCACCGATGTCGAGCGTTCGGATGATCACCTTCTTTCCGCCCATCGTCTGTAGCACCTGACGGTACGTGTTAAACTGCTCAGTCTCATCCGGCAGCGCGGTCTTTCCGAGATACAGGAACTCACTGCGGAACAGGCCGATGCCCTCCGCGTCATTTTCCTGTACATATGCGACATCTGAAACACTGCCGATGTTTGCATATACGTTTACCTTCCGGCCACTCTTCGTCACCGAAGGACGTCCCTTGTAGTTTGCAAGCAGCCGCTTCTGCTCTGCCGCCCTCGCCTGCATCTCGTGTGCAGCAGCGATGGTTGCCTCATCCGGATCCACGCAGAACACGGCATCCTTGCCATCGACGATGCCCATCGTACCGGAATGGAGACTGTCGAGCTCCACCGGCACACCGATCAGCGCCGGGATGTTCATCATACGCGCGAGGATCGCGGTATGGGAGTTCGTCGAGCCATGGACGGTGACGAACGCAAGGATCTTACGCTTATCCATCTGCACCGTTTCACTCGGTGTCAGGTCATCCGCCACGATGATGGACGGTTCCATATGCGCCCAGTCGAGCTCCTCCTCACCACTCAGATTCCGGATCAGACGATTCGAGATATCCTTCACATCCGCGGAACGTGCCTGCATGTACTCATCATCCATATTCGCGAAGATCTCGGCGAAGTTATCTCCGGTGACCGCCACCGCGTACTCAGCATTGAGCTCCTCCGTCTCGATCATCGAGTGGATCGCATCCTGGTAGTCCTCATCCTCGAGCATCATCTGATGCACCTCGAAGATCTGCGCGTTCACCTCGCCAACCTCCTGAAGCGCCTTCTCATAAAGCGCGCCGAGCTGGGCCTGCGCCTGTTTCTTCGCATCCTCGAGACGCTGGAGCTCTGCCGCTACATCCTCGACATGCTGACGCTTTACGATGCCATCACTCTTCTTCAGAACATTGATCGGACCGATCGCCGTTCCCTTATAAACGGACTTTCCGATGTATTTTTCCATTTCCTGTCCCCTCAGATTCTATATCGATCGATGAATTACAGATTTTCCTGGAAGAACTTCTCGAGTGCCTCGAACGCAGCATCCTCATCCGGACCCTCGACCTGCACGGTCACCTCATCGCCCTGCTTGACGCCCATGCTCATGATGGCGATCAGCTTGCCGGCAGCTGCGGTCTTTCCCTTCGCCGCGAGCGTCGTAGCGCTCTGGAACTTCTTCGCTTCCTTCACCAGCAGTCCGGCTGGTCTCGCATGCAGTCCGAGTTCTTCCTTGATCACATATGTAAATTCTTTCATCTTTATCTATCCTTTCTTTTCACTGCGTGAGCTCATACGTAAGTCCCCTCTGCAAATAAGCGGGATTCCTGCATACGTCACCATGTCATCTAAGTCATCATGTAAATAAGTTCTCATTATAAACAAAACTTCCCGCACGGTATAGTACTTTCCGGATCTCGAATTCACTATGCATGCAGGAAGTCTGGATATTTTTTCAGGGGTATGCCACAGTGCCCTGTGGTATTTTAAAGAAGTGTATCGCTCTGTTTAGAGAATGCCCAGTGCACCCATGACCATGCCGAAGAGGACGATGCCGATCAGCAGGACGTTGGTATTGACCTTCTTCTGAACGAGATTGTAGATGCCCAGCGTAAATACGAACGGAAGCATCTTCGGGATGATGGAATCCAGCATATCCTGGATGACCAGATTCGTACCACCGGTGGAGAAGGTAAGCGGCGTGGTGACGGACACCATGCTGGCTACCATACCGCCGACGACGGCGAGACCGACGATGGATGCGAAGTGCATTACACGATCCATAAGTCCTTCCTGGTACAGCTTCGCGAGGTATTTATTACCTGACCTGTAGCCGAAGAAGGTTGCATTGTAGGCAAACAGCAATGACGGAATCGCGAACAGCAGTACTGCGAGAATCGGTCCCAGGATGCTGCCCTGCTGTGCGAACGAAAGGCCGATACCGAAGGTGATGATTCGGATGGTTCCCTGGAAGAAGCTGTCACCGATGCCGGCGAACGGCCCCATCAGACTGGTCTTGATCATGGAGATCGACTCGGTCTGGAACTCACCCTCTTCTGAATTTGCGTTCTGCTCCTCCATGGAAGCGGCGAGGCCCATGATAAACGGTGTCAGCTGCGGTGTGCAGTTAAAGAACTCCATATGCCGCTGATACGCTTCCTTTTTTCTCTCCTCATCATCTGCATACAGCTTGTCAAGCACCGGTGCCATGCCATACATGAAGCCCATGTGCATCTGACGCTCATAGTTCCATGAGCACATAATCGCGAGGGAATGCAGGAAGACCTTACGTAAGTCTTTATCGCTTACCTTCTTTAATGCTTTCTGATTTTCCATTATGCATTTGCCCCCTTTCCATACAGAACCTTATCCAGGATGAATGCCAGGATCGCGGCGAACATGGTCACACCGATCAGGCTGAGACCGGAATATGCGACGATCAGGAAGCCGAGAAGGAAGTACGGGAACATCTTCTTCGACAGCATTGAACTCAGCAGCATCGCAAATCCGAGGGCCGATAAGAGGTTACCAGCGACTGTGAGGCCGTTCGTGATGACCTGCGGAATCGCAGCTACCAGGTTCGTAACTAGATCCGTACCGAAGTAAACGGTCAGGAAGATCGGGATGAAGTAAACCAGCGCGTTGAAGCCGAAGGACCACCAGAGGTGGATATGAATCGCCTTCTTGAACTGTCCGTTCTCGATGGCCTTATCCGCTACATGAGAGAACTGCGCGATCACCATACGCATGATGACACTCAGGAACTCGCCAATGACGGCGACCGGAACGGCGAGGGTCAGTGCCGCTTCCGTGGAGGCACCGGAAAGAATCGCAAACGCAGTGGCGATGATACTTCCGAACTGCATGTTTGGTGGTCCGGCTGCTCCGATCGCTACAAATCCCATGGAAATAAGTTCCAGGGATGCACCTAAAATTACACCCTGTCTGACATCGCCTAATACGAGGCCTGCCAGTGTACTCAGGATCAGTGGTCTGCCGATGTTCTGACGTCCGATCAATCTGGAGTCGATGACACCGACGATACCAACTAAACCGAGTAAGATCGCTTTAATCAGCATACGACATCTCCTTTTTTAATTCTCAAATGATGCATGCTCGATCGGGGAGGATGGCACCATCTGAATATAGATCTTCTTTCCCATCGAAATCAGTTCCTGGGTGGCCTTCAGCTCTGCTTCATTTAAGTACACGGCCTTACCGTACTCCTTCGAACCGGCCTTCTTCGCCACACCGCCATAATTGATTTCGGTCACCTCTGGAAGCTCCTTCGCAAGCTGAAGTGCTTCTGCCGGTCCCTTTACGATGATCATGATATTCTTGCTGGCATTCTCATCCACCAGCTTCCGAAGCTGTGAAAACGGAATGATACTAAGCTCACAGTCCACCGGCTTCGCGATGCTGAGCGCCATCATGCTGATCGGATCATTCGGAACCTTATCATCGGCGACGATGATATAGTTGGTGCCTACCTGCTTGGTCCAGGAAAAAATCACCTGGCCATGTAAAAGACGATGATCTACACGAACTAACTTAATCATACATTTCCTCCATTTAAAAAGTTGTTGTACAGTACGATGCTCTGGGCTGCACTCTTACAGGTATCATCGAGGTCCAGCTCCTCCCATGTCGTACCGCTCTTCTTCATTGCCATGATTTCCAGTACCAGCGGGAGATTTACACCCGCGATCAGTTTTCTCGACGAGCTCATGAATGGTAAGGCGGTATTCGCCGGCGATCCTCCCGGAAGGTCCAGAAGGACGACCAGATTCCGATCCTTATATCTCTCCTCGATCGTCGCACGGATTGCTTCTGAAAAGTCATCCAGTGACTCTCCGTTTTCGAACGACAGCGTCCCGAAATCATCCTCGTCGATATCCAGGATCAGCTTCAATGCATCTGCATATCCCTTGCACAATCCTGCATGTGTAATCATCAGCACATCAAATGCATCTTTCATGTTTCGTACCATCCTTACTTAATTCTTCTATGATTGGAACAGCCTCTGATAAAGAGGCGATAATCTTTATGGCCTGTCGCTTCTGGACTTCCGTCGGCGGCATCAGATCCGGCACCATGATGACCGGGATCCTGGCATTCCAGGCTGCCTGGACGCCCACCTTCGAGTCTTCGAAAACCAGTGCATCCTCCGGTGCTGTATTCATCTTCGCAAGCACCTTCAGGTACGCTTCCGGCGAAGGCTTCCGCTCGACGACCTCATCACCACAGCAGATATAGTCAAAGTACTGTATGAGCTGTAAGCGAGTCAGGCGCTCCTCCGTCAGTGATCGACTGGTGGCGGTCGCTACCGCACACGGAAGTCCGGCCTTTTTGATGCAGTTCAGGAGTTCCACGGCACCCGGTTTTGCGGTGAGCTCACGCTCCAGACGCTCTACTCCATGCTGACGGGCGACTTTCATGAATTCCTCTGTGGAGCAGCGTCCACGGAACAACTCTTCCATGTAATCATACACCGGCTGTCCACTGCGACCAACCACATTCAGAAAGTCCTCTCTCTTCCAGTCGTCGATCCCGAAGTCTCTTGCCGTATCATACCATACATCCTGCCATACCCTCTCTGTATCGAGCAGCAGTCCATCTACATCAAAAATAACCAGTTTAAGCGACATATATTTTCCTCTTCGTACTGTATCTTAGTACTGCATCTGCCACATATAACGACGAACATCGAGTGAGTGACCACGCTCGAAGGCGATCGCCTCTACGAAGTGACGGATCACCACGCCGGTAAGGATGGCTGCAACATATGGCTTCGCCTCATCAGCTACCGTAGAAAGATCGAGATCCTTCTGATCGAGTACGAGCAGATCCTCTGTAAACTTCTTTGCGAAGTTCTCTACACGCTCATCGAGGTGTCTGGTGTGACCGATGGACTTTACAAGCATGAATGGAACATCATAATCGGTTACCTCGAACGGGCCATGGAAGTACTCACCGGAGTGGATGCATCCGGAGTTGATCCACTGCATCTCCATGAACCAGCACATCGCGGTGGAGTAAACCTCACCATAGTTGATGCCGCTGCCGATGGTGTAGATGGTCTTCTCACGCTTGTTGCGCTTCGCCCATGCCTTCGCCTGTGCATCGTACTGTGCCTTCGCCTGTGCAGAAAGATCGGTCAGCTTCTCGAGCTCCTTCAGGCATACATCCCACTTCGCATCTGGAGCGAGTACGGAAAGAAGGCTGAAAAGTAAGCCGTAAAGGATACCCTTATTCTTATCAGAATCGCTTACTTCCTTACCCCAGTCATAGTGAACAGGATACTCTGCTGCCTCCCAGAGTGGAGAACCCTCGAGGTTGGATAAGCAGATCGTAAGGGCGCCCTTGGAACGTGCAAGCTTCGTTGCCTCTACGGTCTCCGGTGTGTTTCCGGAATGTGAGCAGGAAATCACGACGGAGTTCTCATTGAGACGCTTCGGCGTATCATATACGAACTCGTTCGCGGTGTATACGTGGGAAGGGATCGAACTCTCCTTATCGAACATATACTGTCCAGCCATAAGCACTGCCTGGGATCCGCCACAAGCGACGAAATAAACCTCATTGACCTCCTTTCTGGCTTTCACTGCCTCAACTGCGGCCTTAATCTGTGATGCATGTAAGTCTCTCATAATTCCTCCTTAAAAATGATAATTGATTATATATCATTATATGATTTTATAAGTCTTATTATATACATGTAGCACAAATTTGCAAGTACTTTTTTCTTTTTTGTCGGGAGTTTTACACTTCTTTTTTTAGTGTTTTAATACAAATCCTTTATTTAAGCCATTTACGGCTTATTTTTTTGTCAAATTTTATGATTTTTATAGTGCCCGTCTTTAGGATTTAGCACTTTATTTTTTGAGAGTTAATGAAATATATTTTATCCTCAAGTCAGCATATTTGCTGGCTTTTTTCTTTGTTTTAAAAACTTGACAAATTTTCTTTTTTATACTTGCTTTTATGGTGCTATGGTGCTATACTATAAGAGGGTGACTTTTATGGCATATTTTCTTAAAAAAACTAACAACAAAAAAGGTACTTATCTTCAGATTTATTCAAGCTTTTACGATCCTGAACGCAGGCATACTGCCCACAAGGCTTATAAACCTATTGGTTATGTTCATGAGCTTCAGGCAAAGGGCATTGACGATCCTATCTCCTTCTACAAAGAAGAAGTTATCAGACTGAACCAGGAAGCAAATGCTGCAAAAGCCGCAAAAAAAGCGAAGCAGATTTCAGATGATTCGCCGGAAAAACTCATTGGCTATTTCCCGATGAAAAACATTAACGACAAGCTTTCTGTCAAAAAGTATATTGATCTCATGCAGACCGCTACTGACTTCCGCTTTAATGTTTTTGACATGATCTCTGCCCTTGTTTACGCAAGGCTTGTCCAGCCATGTTCAAAATCAAAGACTTATGACGAAGTGATTCCAAAGCTTTTTGAATCCTACGATTTTTCTTTAAACCAGCTCTATGACGGGCTGGAGTATATCGGTTGCGAATACGAAAAGATCATTGAAATCTACAATCATCAGATCCAACAGATGTATCAGTTTGATACCTCTCATACTTACTTTGACTGCACTAACTTTTACTTTGAAATCGACAGGGAAGATGATTTCCGGAAAAAAGGACCTTCCAAGGAAAACAGAAAAGAACCGATTGTTGGTCTGGGACTCCTGCTTGATGCAAATCAGATTCCCATCGGCATGAAGCTGTTTCCGGGCAATCAGAGTGAAAAGCCGGTGATCAGAAATATCATTGATGATTTGAAAAAGAGAAACTCTGTGTCCGGCAGAACCATACAGATCGCCGACAAAGGGTTGAATTGTGCTGAAAATATCTTCCATGCGCTCAAAAATGGGGATGGATATATTTTCTCTAAGTCCGTAAAGATGCTTCCGGAAACGGAAAAGACCTGGGTACTGCTCCCTAATAATTACAGGGATGTAAAAAATGCTGCCGGGGAGACTTTGTATCGCATTAAGGAATGTGTAGATGAATTTGAATATAAATTTACCGAGTCTGAAACAGGCTCTTTAAAAAAGTTCCGGATCACAGAAAAAAGGATTGTTACTTTCAATCCAAAACTTGCCAAAAAACAGATCTACGAAATTAATAAAGAAGTTGAAAAAGCAAGGCTTCTGAAAGCTTCGCAGGCTAAAAAATCCGAGTATGGTGATTCTGCAAAATATGTCATTTTTACTGCTGCAGATAAAAAGGGCAACGACACAGATGGTAAAGTAAAAGTCACCATGAATGAGGAACTCATTCAAAAATCCCTGGAGCTTGCCGGATACAACATGCTGGTCACTTCCGAGATTTCCATGAAAGATAAGGATGTCTACAATGCATACCACAATCTCTGGAGAATAGAAGAATCCTTCCGGATCATGAAGTCACAGCTGGATGCCAGACCGGTATACTTGCAAAAACAGGATACCATTGTTGGACATTTTTTAATCTGCTATCTGGCCGTATTACTGACAAGATTACTGCAGTTCAAGATATTAAAAAATGGTTATAGTTCCGAAGAGCTGTTTGAATTCGTACGTGACTTCAGAGTTGCCAAAATATCAGACAGAAAATATATAAATCTATCGCATGGTACATCATTTATCAGGGAATTGTCAGAGCTGTGCAGCTTACCACTGACATCGTATTTTTTGAACGAAGGAGACATCAAAAAAATGCTAAGCCACAGGTTTTAATCCTTGGCTTAGCACCATGTTTTATACTTCAACTCCGAAAGTCAGGTTGTATCACTTGACGTAAATTAATTCAACGACTTCATAAAAAGTTTACATTTCCTCACTTATTATGGTAAACCAGACATCTTGCACAAAAAGTATGTTCGGTTTTGTGCACATCCACATTGTCCACAGTTATCCACAAAGTTTTCCCCCAGAGTTATCCACATCAGATTTTGTCGGTTTTTCTGGATTTTCTAGTTATACACCGACTTATCCACATTATCCACATATTTTTACTTGTTCTTTTTTACACCTCCTTTACATTTGTCCTTTCTTTCTTTTTTGTATATATCTTATAAATCTGCTGTTTCTGACCAAAATATACGCTGTTCCTATTGACATTTTCAAATGTCCCTTATTAATAATTCAATATTCTTTTGCATCTCCCATATACTTTTTTTATAAAAAATTAAGATAAATTATTAGTCAATTTCAGAATTTTAGTTGTAATTTTACAATAAACATGATATAATGTTCATATCTCAGAAAAAGGAGTTGATGATTATGCGTTATACCATAACAGGACGAAATATTGAGGTAACTCCAGGTTTGAAAGCAGCCGTTGAAAAGAAGATCGGAAAGCTGGAACACTTTTTCACTCCTGACACCGAAGTGATCGTAGCGCTCAGCGCCCAGAAAGACCAACAGAAAATTGAGGTGACCATTCCAGTTAAAGGTAATACCATCCGTGCTGAAGAAAGCAGCACCGATATGTATGTATCCATTGATCTGGTAGAAGAGATTATCGAGCGCCAGATCCGCAGATATAAAAAGAAACTCATCGACAAGAAGCAGAGTGCACTTGCATTCTCCCAGGCTTTTATCGAGGATGAGGAAGATACTTCTTATGAAGATGATATCCAGATCGTTAAGACCAAAAAATTTGCTATGAAGCCAGTTAATCCTGAAGAAGCATGCCTTCAGATGGAGATGTTAGGACATACTTTCTTCGTATTCCTCAACTCCGAAACAGAACAGGTAAATGTAGTGTACAAGCGTAAAAATGGTACATACGGACTGATCGAGCCTGAATTCTAAACGGACATGCCTGCTGACGCAGGCATCACCATTCATGAAAGCCGATTGCTCCGCACCTTTGGTGCTCCCGCAATCGTCGCCAGCATTCGCAATCCGCGCTATCGCGCTCCTTGCTCATACCGGCTTGCCCGTCCGATACCCGTGAATTCGCTCATGCAAGCATGGCTCATTCGCGGCTGCCGTCCGGGACTTTCATAGTAAAAAGCAGGTTCTGACAACTTTTAAAATTTCATAAAACAATTAGGGGAGCCAGTTTTGGCTCCCCATTTTCATATGCTCTTTCGCACACATTTAGTTATATGATTATGTACCTTTGATCAGAATCAGTCAAAAAATGTAACTGCCTTGCAAGGTGTTCTGTAATTTGATGGTGTGTAACAGATACCTGTTGCAGGTGTACTGGAGTGGATGATCTTTCCATTTCCTACATAAATACCTACATGGTTGATATAGCTGCCGCTGGCATAGAATAACAGATCTCCCGGCTTTACTTCACTGACTGGGATCGTCTTTCCTCTGGCCGCCTGGTCTCTGGAGCTTCGACCTGTACTGATACCGAAATGAGAGAATACACTCATAACGAAACCGGAACAGTCAGCACCTTTAGTCAGACTGGTGCCCCCATATACATATGGATTTCCTAAAAACTGCTGTGCATAGGCAATCAGGGCAGTTCTGGAGGCTGTTTCTACGGAAGAGCTTTCAGTACTCTTAGAAGAGCTTGTCTCTTTCTTTGTACCAGGATCTTCCGGTTTGGTCTCTGTTTTTGCTTCTACTATTGTCTCTGCTTTCGTTTCCGCTTTTGTCTCTTTCTTAGTTTCTGCTTTTGTTTCCTGTTTTACAGTTGGGGCTGCTACTGTCACGTCCTCTGCCTTTTCAGGATTGGCTGCAATGACTTTGACCGCTGCTTCTGTCTCTTTTGGAGTTTCTTTCTGGGTCTCGGCTTTTGGTGCAGCTGTTGTTTCGGTCTTTGCAGCTGCTGTTTCTTTCTTTGATGCTGTTGTTCCGGCTTTTGTCTGTGCTGCCTTGCTTTCCGCTTTCTTTGCAGCTTCTAATTCTTTTATAGCCTTATCCGCTTCTTCTTTGCGTTTGGCCTCATCTTCTTCTTTCGCCTTTTCTTCCTCTACTGAAACAGCTTTATTAAATTCCACGCTGGTCTTCATGTAGTCTTTGAATACATAGCCTTCCAGGTCTGTATCTACAGATACTTTTAAGAAATCACCTTCCTGGCCTACAACGGAATACTGGGCTCCTTCTGATAAAAGAGTCAGGGTTTTGCTGGTCAGATCCGGACTTTCCCTTAAACGAAGGCTTGTAGTATCTACTACAGTTCCATAGGTCTTTCCTACTTCTTTTGCCTTGGTCTCTGCCTTCTGCCCTGTAACAAAATATTCGGATTTAATATAGCCGGTTACAGAACCAGACTGGATCTTATACCATTTTCCGCCTTCCCCTTCTACTGTGTCCAAAATGGTAGCTGCACAATCATTGTATATCTTTCCTGTAACAGAACTGGTGGTATTAGCCTCTGTACGGATATTAACAGATCCGCTTACTTTGGATACTGCAATATTATCATAGGAGGATGCCGCCTTTGTCTGTGAAGCAGCTGCTTTTGTTTCCTTTGGGGCTGCTGCTTTTGTCTCTGCTTTGGCTCCGGAAG
>ERZ773248.950-NODE-950-length-29727-cov-3.633021_pt1 | contig 29727 bp, 29 predicted proteins | sample MGYA00580518_ERZ773248 | MGnify/ENA primary metagenome ERZ773248 (study PRJEB29015, sample SAMEA2737762) | human gut metagenome | biome: human gut; feature: human-associated habitat; material: faeces | place: China | collected 2012 ...
CAACGATGCGTGCATTGCGGATGCGGTTCTGGATACGCTCGATGTGCTCACGGCCAATCATGCCGCAGCCGATCAGTGCAATGTTCAGATTTTCCATGATGAATTCCTCCTAAAATGTTGTGTAAAATGGGTGAAAAGGTGGTTCTTGTGAGAGGTCAGCGCAGAATGTTCTGCGTTTACTTTCGTGTTTACTGATGCACGCATCAGTCGGTACTCGGTGTGTGCATTCCTCATTTTTGAGGTCAGGTTGATTATACATCTGCGTTCACGAGAACGCAATAGGAAATTTTAAAATTTTCAAAAAAATTTTGCTACCCGGCGGTGAGGATCAAATTCACCGCCGGACAGCGAGGGATCTGCACCGAAAACGGCGCGAAAGGGGAAAGAAAAGGTGTGTGTTGTCTTACAATCAGGCTGCGATGCCGAGGGGAGAGAACAGGATGTAAATGCCGAGTGCCAGAAGCAGGCCGATGATGGATACAATATGGCGGTACTTCCACGGGGTCAGGTCTACTGCGCCTACGTCGTGGATCTCGTACTCCTCAGCCGGATGATACTTGTTCAGATACCACATGATGAGCAGCTCGATCGGGAACAGAACAGCCATTGCGTACAGATAGTGGATCGGGTTGGAAGAGCCGGGATAGCACGGCTTGATGAGCAGGAACGCACCGTAGCATACAACATGGAACACGGTGATTACCTTCGGCATGTACTTCGGGATGCGCTTGAACATGAAGATGCCGAGGATGGTGCACAGTACCGGCAGGGATACGAACTGGCTCATAGAGTTCAGGAACGTGGTGATGCCGCCGGCGTACATAACGAACGGAGAGATAACAATTGCGATGCAGCCTGCGATGGTGCCGTAGATCTTGCCGACCTTAACACACTTGGTGTCGGAAGCTTTCGGGTTGATGGACGAACGGTACAGGTCCAAGGTGAACATGGTGGATGCGGAGTTCAGTACCGAGTTAAAGGAGGACAGGATCGCGCCGAACATGACAGCGGCGAAGAAGCCCATTACCGGCTTCGGTACGATCTCAGCGATCAGAGCCGGGTAAGCAAAGTCGATAGCGGAGGAACCGGCAGCAGCCAGCTTGTCCTGAATGGACGGCAGGTAGAATGCGATGACGCCCGGGATTACGAGGTACAGAGGGCCAAGGCACTTGAGGAAGCCGCAGAAGATAGCGCCCTTCTGGCCTTCCTTCAGGCTCTTTGCTGCGAGGGAACGCTGTACGAAGGACTGGTTGGTGCACCACCAGTACAGGTTGTTGAAGAACATACCGGTGATGATCAGCGGCCACGGAACTTCCGGTTCCGGTGCATTCCATGCGTTGATGGCGTTCATTTTGGCCGGATCTGCCTCTACCATGTACTTGATGCCGTCCATGATGCCATGGCCGCCGGTTGCAGCGGACAGAGCCGCGAAGCCGAGGAACGGGATCATCAGACCGCCGATGATAAGACCGATGCCGTTGATGGTATCAGAAACCGCAACTGCCTTCAGGCCGCCGAAGATGGCGTAGCAGCCGCCGATGATGCCGATGATGAGGCACAGGATGGCAACAGCCATGAACTTGCTGGTGCCGAGGATGCCGGAGATGTCGAAGATCTGCTCAAATACGACTGCACCGGAGTACAGGATGACCGGCAGGTTGAGGATGGAGTACATAACAACGATTACCAGCGAGAACATCGTCTTGGTGCCCTTGCCGTAGCGCTCCTCCATCAGGGACGGGATGGTCATGGCGCCCATTTTCAGGTACTTCGGCAGGAAGTAGTACGCCAGAACCAGCAGGGTGAACATCGAGCCGACCTCCCATGCGATCGGGCCCATGTTGGTCTTCCAGCTCTGGCCGTTCAGACCGACGAGCTGTTCAGCGGAAAGGTTGGTCAGCAGCAGAGAACCGGCGATGACTACGCCCGGCAGGCCGCGGCCTGCGAGGAAATAACCCTCAGCGGTGTCGAGCTGCTCGTCGCGGGTCTTCCATGCGGAAATGACTGCAACGAGGACTGTGAACAACAGGAACGAGATTCCTGTCCATGCGAGTGATGAGAAGAATGTCATTGATATACCCCCATATCGTTCTCTTGCCGTGTGCATCCGTAACACTCCCAAAGGGATGCACGCGAGCTGTGGTTGGCAAGAAGCCCTCTTTCAGCAGGCTTCTGGCGTTCTCGTGAACGCACATCTTCAAAAATAATTCCCCGATAAAACATAGCATATTTTGAGAAATGCTGTGAATGTTTTGCAAGGGGATTTATTTCGTTGTCCATAGATTATCATGTTATTTGAGATATTTCAAGCCTTAAATGTGAGATTTATTTTGATTTGGCAAACAGTACAAAATTAAGATTGCCTTTTTGTATGAATAGCCACTGAATCATTCGCATGTGCGTGCAAAGCGTGCAATCTGATAGGCATTTTGCATAAAAACAGAGGGGGAATATTGGGTAATTGTCGTGACGGTCAAGAAAAAAGCAAATTCATAGGAAAAAACACGCAAAAAAACAGTTGCAAGTTGCGTGCATTGTGTTATACTATACACAGAAAAAACGAGTGGGCAATACTCACTATATAGTAAGGAGGAAAAAGCATGGCTGTAACCGCACAGCAGATTGCGGAGCTGGCAGGTGTATCCCGCGGTACGGTAGATCGTGCGCTGCACAATCGAGGGCGTGTAAATCCCGAAGTAGCGGCTAAAATTCACAAAATTGCAGCAGAATTAGGGTATAAACCGAATCTGATCGGACAGGCACTGGTCAAATCCCGCCGAGAGTTCAAGCTGGGTGCGATTCTGCAGTCCACCGAGACGCCGACGATGCAGATCGTGCGTGCAGGCGTGCAGCGTGCCGCAGAGGAGCTTGCCGCTTCGGGCGTGGAACTGATCATGCGCGAAAACCGCGGTCTGGATACCGAAATGGTACTCGAACACATTGAAGATCTGGTTTCACAGGGCGTGCAGGGACTGGCTATCGCGCCGAACAACTCGCCGGAGATTCGCCAGTGCATTGATGAACTGTACGAACAGGGCATTCCGGTCATCACATTCAACTCGGATGCACCGGGCAGCAGGCGTCTTGCGTTCATCGGTATGGACAACTACCGCGCCGGACAGACCGCCGCAGGCTTGCTTCGGCTGATGCTGCCCGAGGGCGGCAAGGTGCTTCCGCTGGCGGGACACTTGAATAATACCGCACATAATAACCGCTTAAACGGATTTATGGATACGATTAACGGTGAAACAGGAAACGAAATTGAACTGTTAGCGTTTCAGCCGTGTTTCGACCGGGACGACTATGCCCACGAGATTACGCAGCACGCATTGCGTGCAAATCCTGACCTGACCGGCATTTACGTTGCGTCCAACGGACAGGTTGGTGCGTGCGCAGCCGTAGAGGAAGAAGGCCGAAAGGGCAAGGTCAAGGTCGTTGCATTCGACCTCAACCCGATGAATATGGAGCTGCTCCAGTCGGACAGCTTGAGTTTCGTGCTCGATCAGAAGGCATTCGAGCAGGGCTATCGGCCGCCGTTCCTGCTGTTTGATTACCTGCAGAACAAAAAAACACCGGAAAAAGAACTGCTTTATACGGATATTGCAATTAAAACCAAGTTTAACAGTGATAAACCTGTGGGAATGGAATAAAAAAGAACCGCACATTGTGCGGTTCTTTTTAATGGAAAAATGAGAATGGAAAATGAATACGGTGATTTACTCTAAAGTGTGATTTAATGTTGTGTAAACAACCGTAAATCCACTGGATTTCAGTGTTTCTGCGAATCTTTTCGCTATTTCTGAGGATACAGTCTCCGCCTGATTGAGTACAACGATATCCGCTGAGTGTTCTGCGATAATGCCTTGCGCGGCCAGCTCCGGCGTGACAATACCGCTCATGTGTGCACCGGTGCGCGCACAGAACAGTTCCGGTCGGTGTACGGTTTGTTCGACCGGCTTTCCGAACCCGGATGCGCCCACGACGCACACGGTTTTGCGTGTATTCTCAGGTATGACCGGCTCATGTGAGGCGTGTGCCTTGAGCGGCAGCCGCTTGGAGCCGTCGGCCTCCACAATCACATAGTCAGCGGCGTCCGCGAGCACGGAAAAGGGAAGTGCTGGTGCGGTCAGCTTGCCCTCAGCGGCAGGCGTGCCCATGCAGATTACGCGGTGAAGCGCAAGTGCGCGGCGGACCTGGTCGATGTCATCCGTTACCAACAGGGGAATGCCCGCAAACGGCAAAATGTGTGTGGAAGTCGTCAAAATCACCGTTCCGGATAATTCTTCGGCCAGTATACGCAGTAAAGTTGTTTTTCCGCCGCTGCCGATCACGGCGGTTATGCCTTTTATAATGTGTAATTGTTCACATATTTTCATAAATCCACCTAATATAACCATGTTTACCGTAGAGCGGGATGACCTCATCCCGCCGTTGTAAATTATCTGCATGTTGTTATATGCGGCGGGGGAGGTCACCCCGCCCTGCAACTATGCTTTTATAATAGTATTATATCATGTCTGCCACACAGAAAAAATATTGACTTCACTCGACCGATACGCTATAATCATCGGTGACAATCGTTATAGTTTGCAAAATACAACGAAGATAAACGGAGGAAAACGCCATGTTAGTCGTGATACGCGGTGCGGGAGACATTGCCACGGGGATTGCCTTGCGGCTGTACCGTGCGGGCATTCGTCTGGTGCTGACAGATCTGCCGCAGCCAACGTCGATCCGCCGTACAGTATGCTTTTCGGAAGCGATTCGATTGGGCGAAACAGTCGTTGAGGGCGTGCATGCACGCCGAGCCGATACTGCAGCCGAAGCGGCAGCACTAACCGAACAGGGCATCATTGCGGTGCTGGCCGATCCGGCGGCAAGCTGTGTGCAGGAGCTGCACCCTGATGCCCTGGTGGACGCGATTCTGGCGAAAAAGAACCTCGGTACGCACATCACGGACGCGCCGATCGTCATTGCGGTCGGTCCGGGCTTTACGGCCGGTGCAGACTGTCACGCGGCGGTTGAGACCATGCGCGGGCATACACTCGGACGGGTGCTGTATACGGGTTCGCCGCTGCCGAATACGGGCGTTCCCGGTGTGATAAGCGGCCACGCGGCAGAGCGCGTTCTGCGTGCCCCGGCAGACGGCTTGTTCGAGCCGTGCCGTGAGATCGGCGATCTGGTCGAGACGGGAGACACCATCGCATATGTTGCGGGAAAACCCATGAAAACCACCATCACCGGCTGTCTGCGCGGTCTGCTGCAGACTGGCGTACCTGTACATGAGGGTATGAAATCCGGCGACGTTGATCCGCGCGGCAAGCGTGAAAACTGCGATACCGCATCCGATAAGGCGCTTGCGGTCGGCGGCGGCGTGCTCGAAGCGCTGCTTCACTTTTCCGACGCATTTCATTAAAGTGTTATAAAATAAGGGAGAAAACGCAATGAAAAACAACCGTTTTGCAAGATTTGCAGCAGCGGCTCTGTCACTGGCAATGCTGGCAGGCTGCGGCGGCGGTACGCAGAACACGGACAGCAGCGCGGCGGGCACGAGCTCTGCAGATCCGGTAGAACTGACCGTATTTGCGGCGGCCTCCATGACCGAGACCCTGAACCGGATTGCAGAGGACTACAAGAGCGTTGACCCGAACGTCACCCTGACGTTCAACTTTGCCTCCTCCGGCGACCTGCTCACCCAGATCAAGGAAGGCGCGGACTGCGACGTGTTCATCTCTGCAGCACCCAAGCAGATGAACGCACTCGACGGCTCTCTCAAGGGTGACACCGACAAGAACCCGGACGGTCTGGATGAGCTGCTGGACGGCACCCGCATCGACCTGCTCGAGAACAAGGTAACACTGGCTGTACCGGAAGGCAACCCGAAGGGCATCCGGAGCTTTGACGACCTCGCGGAAAAGCTGAAGAGCGGTGATGTGCTGCTTGCCATCGGCAACAGCGACGTACCGGTCGGTCAGTACACCCAGAAGATTTTCAGCTTCTACAAGCTGGACGAGAAGGCGCTGGCGGATGCGGGCGTGCTGACCTACGGCTCCAACGTAAAGGAAGTTACCACGCAGGTAAGCGAAGGCGCGGTGGACTGCGGTATTATCTACGCAACCGACGCATTCTCGGCAGGTCTCGACACGGTTGACGAGGCAACTGCTGACATGTGCGGTCAGGTCATCTATCCGGCAGCCGTGCTCAAGAACAGCACGCACGCAGACGAGGCGAAGGCGTTCCTTGACTATCTGACCACCGATGAAGCAGGCAAGGTATTCGAGAGCGTAGGCTTTACCACGTTGGCATAATCTGATACAATAGAAAGGCGAGGGAGCAATCTCTCGCCTTTATTTGCAAAAGGAGACGATTATGGACTGGTATCCATTATATAACTCGCTGCGTATCGCGCTCATTTCCACGGTTATCATCTTCTTCGCGGGGATTGCGGCGGCCTATTACGTTGCGCGTCTGCCGCGCGTGCTCAAAGGCGTGCTGGATGTGCTGTTCACGCTGCCGCTCGTGCTGCCGCCTACGGTGGTCGGCTATCTGCTGCTGCGCGTGCTCGGACCGAAAAGAGCCGTCGGCGCATGGGCGCTGGCGCATTTTAATCTCAAGCTGACCATGGTCTGGTGGTCGGCGATTTTCGCAACCGCCGTTGTCATTTTCCCACTCATGTACCGCACGGCGCGCGGTGCATTCGAGAGCTTTGACGAAACGCTTGCCGACGCAGGCCGCACGCTCGGCCGCTCGAACACCTGGATTTTCTGGCGGGTGCGCATGCCCTGCTGCAGGCAGGGTATCCTTGCGGGAACGGTGCTCGCGTTCGCGCGTGCGCTCGGTGAGTACGGCGCAACATCCATGGTGGCGGGCTACACGCCCGGACACACAGCGACCATTTCGACGACGGTCTATCAGCTGTGGCGCACGAATGATGACGCGCTGGCGTTCAAATGGGTGATCGTCAACCTTGCCATCTCGGCGGTGGTGCTGCTGGCGGTCAATCTGCTCGAAAAGCGGGAGAGAGGAGTGCGTAAGGCATGGCACTGATCGTGGATATCGAGAAAACGCTCGGAGATTTTCACCTGAAAGTGAACTTCACCGCTGAGCGGGAAGTGATGGCGCTGCTCGGTGCCTCCGGCTGCGGCAAGAGCATGACGCTGAGGTGTATCGCAGGCATCGTGAGGCCGGATAAGGGGCATATCGAGCTGAACGGGCGCGTGCTGTTCGACAGCGACAAAAAGATCAATCTGCCGCCGCAAAAGCGAAAGGTCGGCTACCTGTTTCAGCAGTACGCGCTGTTTCCACACATGACGGTCGAGCAGAACATCCGCGCAGGTGCACACGCCCGCCCGAAAAACGAGCGGGAGCAGGCGGTGCGCGAAGTTCTGCACGCGTTCCGCCTGGAGGGACTGGAGAACAACCGTCCGAGTCAGCTTTCCGGCGGACAGCAGCAGCGGTGCGCGCTTGCGCGCATTCTGGTCGGGCAGCCCGAGCTTGTGCTGCTCGATGAGCCGTTTTCCGCGCTCGATGCGTACCTGAAATGGCAGGTGGAACTGGAGCTTTCGGACATCCTGAAAAATCTTTCGTGCGGTACGCTGTTCGTTACGCACAACCGCGACGAGGTGTACCGCCTGTGCGATACGGTGTGCGTGCTGAACAAGGGAAAATCCGACCCGAAGGAGACGGTCAAGGAACTGTTCCGCGCACCGGCAACCATGGGCGCGGCGTTGATTTCCGGCTGCAAGAATGTCTCTGCCGCCGAGGTAAAGCAAGGTAAGACCCTGTTCTGCAAGGACTGGAACGTAACGCTCAAAACCGCGCTGCATGTGCCGGAAAACATCGCTTACGTTGGCATTCGGGCGCATTACTTTACCACAGAGGGCACGGAGAACGCCATTCCATGTACGGTCGAGCGCGTAGTCGAAAATCCGTTTTCGACCGTGGTCATGCTGCAGACGACAGGCGCAGGCAGGCTGCGGTGGGAGCTGGATAAGGCGGTCTGGGAGACGCTTTCCGGCACGGAAAAGCTGACGCTGTACGTCCGCCCAGAGGACGTTATGCCGCTGACGGAGTGAGCAAAATGCTGGATAATCAAGGAAGAAATATTCACTATCTGCGGCTGTCGGTGACCGACCGGTGCAATTTCCGGTGCCGGTACTGTATGCCCGCCGAAGGCGTGTGCAAGCGGGAGCACAGCGAAATGCTGTCGTTCGAGGAGCTGACCGAGATCGTGCGGACGGCAGTTTCGCTCGGTGTCAGCAAGGTGCGGCTGACCGGCGGAGAGCCGCTCGTGCGGCGTGGCATCGTGGACTTGTGCCGCAGTCTGCGTGCCATCAATGGTGTGCGGGAGCTCACCATGACGACCAACGGCGCACTCCTGCCGCAGTGCGCCGCAGAACTGAAACAAGCGGGGGTTGACCGGCTGAATATCAGTCTGGATACCTTAAATGAGGATAAATTTGCGTCGCTGACGCGCGGCGGCTCGCTCGCGGATACGCTGGCCGGTCTGGACGCGGCGTGGAACGCCGGATTCCGCGGTACAAAGCTGAATGCCGTGCTGCTCGGCGGCGTAAACGCGGACGAGATTCCGGCACTGGCGCAGCTGGCGCAGGACAGGAAATATGAGGTACGCTTCATTGAACTCATGCCGATCGGTGAGTGCGCGGACTGGCCGCGTGAGCGGTTTCTCTCTGCGGACGCGGTGCTGCACGCCCTGCCGGAGCTGCAGCGTCTGCCGAATGAAGGCGTTGCGGAACTGTATCGAATGCCCGGCTGGAAGGGGAAAATCGGTCTGATTCGCCCGATGAGCCACCGTTTCTGCGCCGAATGCGACCGCATCCGCGTTACCGCAGACGGCAGGCTGAAACCGTGCCTGCACTCGGCGCAGGAGATTCCGCTGCGCGGTCTGCACGGCGAAAACCTTGAACGCGCACTGCGCGAGGGTATGTTCGGGAAACCGGTCAGCCACCATATGCAATCCGGTCAGCCAAGTGAAAGCCGGAGAGGCATGAGCCAAATCGGGGGATAAATAATGGAAAATTGAGAATTGAGAATGGAAAATGAGCCGATAAGGCTGCATTTAGTGCATTTATTTTTTTCATTATAGCACGATATAACCTATGGTATTTGTAGGGCGGGATGACCTCATCCCGCCGTATACTAACGAATTGGAAGAAGAAAGAGTAGCATGGCAAAAGTAACAGCAGTTTGTATTAGTGAACATAAAGGAACAAAAAAGCACCCGGTGGATTCCATCACGGTGCGGGAGCACCACGGCATCGAGGGCGATGCCCATGCGGGCAACTGGCACCGCCAGATCAGCCTTTTAGCGCAGGAGAGCGTGGACGAAATGCGCCGAACCGGTCTGACGCTCCATGCGGGCGACTTTGCAGAGAACATCCTCACCGAAGGGATTGACCTCAAGCATTTACCGGTCGGTACGGTGCTCCGCGTGGGAAAAACGCGTCTGCAGGTGACCCAGATCGGCAAGGAATGCCATAATGACTGTGAAATCCGCCGTCTGACGGGCAAATGCGTCATGCCGACCGACGGCATTTTTGCCATTGTGCTGACGGGCGGCACGATCACCGCCGGTGACGAGATCGAGGAGGAAAAGCCATGAAATGTATCAAAACCGAGGACGCGGTCGGCCATGTTCTGTGCCACGACATGACGCAGATCATCCCGGGCGTGAGCAAGGGGCCGCGCTTCCGCAAGGGCCACATCGTCACCGCGGAGGACATTCCGGTGCTGCTTTCGATGGGCAAGGAGCAGCTTTACGTCTGGGAGCTGCAGCCGGGTTTTCTGCACGAGAATGACGCGGCAGAGCGGCTGTGTGCGCTCTGTCAGAACGCCGGTATGCGTAAAAGCGAGACAAAAGAGGGCAAAATCGAGCTTTCTTCGGACATTGATGGCGTTTTTCTGGTCGATACCAAACGACTGAATGCAGTCAACAATATTGACGAAATCATGATCGCCACCAGACGCGGCAACGGCATCGTCCATCCGGGTGATAAGCTGTGCGGTACGCGCGTCATCCCGCTCGTGATCGAGGAGGAGAAACTGCGGCAGGCTGAGCAGGCGGCGGGCGGTATGCCGATTCTGGAAGTCCGCCCGTTTACGCTGAAAACAGCAGCCGTTGTCACCACCGGCAGCGAGGTCGCAAAGGGCCGTATTCCGGACAGCTTTACGCCGGTTGTAGAACGAAAGCTGGCTGCACTCGGCATCAGAATGACCGAGCACGTTCTGGTCGAGGACGGCATGGAGAACGTTGCGGCGGCCATCGAGCAGATGAAAAACAAGCCGGTCGATATGATTCTGTGCACCGGCGGCATGAGTGTTGACCCGGACGATTCTACGCCGAGTGCGATCAAACAGAGCGGCGCGGATATCGTCACCTACGGCGCGCCGGTGCTCCCGGGCGCCATGTTCCTGTTGGGCTATTACGCGGACGGCCGTCCGGTGATGGGTCTGCCCGGATGCGTCATGTACGCCAAGGCCACCATTTTTGATCTGGTGCTGCCGCGCATCGCGGCGGGCGTGCGGCTGACCAGGCGCGATTTTGTTATGCTCGGAGAAGGCGGTCTGTGTCTCGGCTGTGAGGTCTGCACTTACCCACACTGCGGCTTCGGAGGTGTATGATATGCTGACAGCCAAGGTCATCACGGTCAGCGACCGGTCGTTCTGCGGTGAGCGGGAGGATTTGAGCGGCCCTGCCGTCAAGAATCTGCTCGAGCAGGCAGGCTACGCGGTCGGTGCGGTTGAGGTGCTGCCGGACGAGCAGCCGCGTATCGAGTCCGCGCTCATCCATGCCGCCGACGAGGAGAAGCTCGCACTCATCGTCACCACCGGCGGCACCGGCTTTGCACCGCGCGATGTAACGCCGGAGGCGACCATCAAGGTCTGCGAAAAGCTCGCGCCGGGTATCCCGGAGGCCATGCGAGCGGCATCCATGCAGATTACGCCGAAGGCGTGTCTGTCGCGCGCGGCAGCGGGCATTCGCGGCACGAGCCTGATCATCAATCTGCCGGGCAGTCCCAAGGGTGCGTGCGAAAATCTGCAGGCCGTGCTCGAACCCGTTGAGCATGGGATTTATATCCTGCAGGGCGGGAAAGAGTAATGGAGAATTGAAAATGGAGGATGGAGAATGAAATGTCAGATTTCAGTCTCTGCTCCGAATAGAAAACACCCCGAACCTGTGGTTCGGGGTGGAGACTGTCGAAAAACTTCGTTTTTCCGACAATCTGTGTTTTGACTTTGCAAAACACGGACGTCCGAAAGTTCCCATGCGGAAACTTTCTCCCTCTGAAAGTATGAAAACCGAGGTACACGCCCTCGGTTTTCATGCATTTGCGCCGCAAATGCTATTTCATGCGCGCTGCCGCGCGGCAGCGTCAGCATCGCGAAAACGGACTTTATTGACAGACTGCACCCCGAACCTGTGGTTCGGGGTGTTTTTTTGATTGAGTTCAATTTCAAAAGAAAACGGTCAACCACCGTGTTAATTTTCCATTCTCAATTCTCCATCCTCAATTTTCAATTTACTCCAAATAGATCGAAAACTCCTGTTTCTCGGTAACATACCCGATGATCTTCGCCTCCGGCACGCTCTGCTGCAGTTCATCCAGACAGCCTTGCGCGTCCTGCTCCGGCAGGGCAAACAGCAGACCGCCGCTGGTCTGCGGGTCGTAAAACAAATCCTGCAGGGTGCGCGAAACCTTCCCCTTGACACATACGCCGGCTTCCGCATACTGCCGGTTGCGGTACGCGCCTGCCGGAATCAGCCCCATCTCTGCCAGCGGGTATGCTTCTGCATGATAGGGTATGTCGTCCGCACGAAGGTGCACGGAAACGCCGCTGCCCTGTGCCATCTCAAAGCTGTGGCCGAGCAGCGAAAAACCGGTGACATCCGTGCAGCTGTGCACCGGATATTTCACCATAACATCCCGCGCGGCCTTGTTGAGCGCAGCCATCTGGCGGTAGATGCGGTCAAGCACGGACTTTTCGACCAGATCTGCTTTTGCTGCGGTGGTCAGCACGCCAACGCCGAGCGGCTTGGTCAGAATCAGCACGTCCCCTGGCTTTGCGCCGCTGTTGGTGAGCACCTTTTTCGGATGCACGAAGCCCGAAACCGCCAGTCCGTAGATCGGCTCGGCACCCTGAATGGTGTGACCGCCCGTGATGATCGCGCCGGCCTCGTAGGCCTTGTCGTAGCCGCCGCGCAGGATTTCCTGCACCGCATGATCGTCCATGCTCTGCGCCAGGCACATGATGTTGAGCGCGAGCTTGGGCTCACCGCCCATGGCGTACACGTCGCTGAGCGCGTTGGCAGCCGCAATCTGTCCGTACAGGAACGGATCGTCCACGATGGGCGGGAAGAAGTCGGTCGTCTGCACGAGCGCGGTGTTCTCGTCAAGCACATACACGCTTGCGTCATCGCTCTTGTCATAGCCGACGATCAAACGCGGGTCGGTATGCGTGCGAAAGCCTGCAAGCAGATGTACGAGCGTTCCGGCGCCGACTTTTGCGCCGCAGCCGGCGCAGCCTGCAAGTTTGGTCAGCTTTACTTCGGTCTCCATCGAAAAATCTCTCCGTTTCCGTGATTTACTCTTCTTATTGTACCAAAATCTGTGCAGATTAGCAACCTTCATTCGCCTTGCATAGACTGGTTGGGAGGGATGCTATGACGACCGTCAGCCTTTGCATGATCGTACGCAATGAGGAGAAGGTGCTCGCGCGGTGTCTGGACAGCGTGCGCGGCATTGCGGATGAAATTTGCATCACGGACACCGGCTCGACCGACAAAACGAGGGAAATTGCCAAAAAATACGGCACTGTGCAGGTGTTTCCGTGGTGCGATGATTTTTCTGCTGCACGCAATTTTTCGTTTGCGCAGGCGCGTATGGACTATACGCTGTGGCTGGATGCAGATGATGTGCTTCTGCCGTCCGATCGCCAGAAATTGCTTGCGCTCAAAGCGGAGCTGGACGGCACAGCCGATGTCGTCATGCTGCCGTACCACACCGGCTTTGATGAACAGGGCAGACCGACGTTTTTCTGTTACCGTGAGCGGCTGCTGAAAACGTCTGCGCATTTTCGATGGCAGGGTGCGGTGCACGAGTGCATTGTGCCGCGCGGGAACATCCGGTACGGAGACGCGGCGGTGACACACCGCAAGCCGCCGTGTGCGTACTCCGACCGCAATCTGAAAATCTACGAAAACCTGCTCGCTAAGGGGGAAAAGCTGGATGCACGCGGCAGATATTATTACGCGCGCGAGCTGCTGGCGCATAAACGGTACGCACAGGCAGTTGAAGCATTTGAAGTCTTCCTTGCGATGCCGGACGGCTGGGCAGAGAACAAAATAGATGCGTGCCTTGGTCTGTCGCAGGCGCTGACCGCCCTCGGAGAGCGCGAGCAGGCAAAGCGGGCACTGACCCGCTCATTTGCACTGGAGGTGCCGCGCAGTGCCGTGTGCTGTGCGCTTGCAGCCCTCGAATACGCGGATAACCGCGCAAGACAGGCGGTGTTCTGGTACGAAACCGCCATTCGAGCCGCAAGCACAGCGCCGCACGGCTTTGTTGATGTGAACGCCTGTGCGTATGCGCCGGCACTCGGCTTGTGTGTCTGCTGGGACAAATTGGGAGACCCAAAGCAAGCCTGTGCCTGGAACGAACGGGCAGCACTTGTGCGTCCGCAGTCGGCGGCGGTGGCGTACAATCGACGGTATTTTGCCGCGCAGGGTCTCACCGCAAAGCCGCCTTCGGCATAGATTGAACTGCCGGAGATTTCCGGCAAATCGGAAGGAAGGGAAGAACGACATGAACGATCGACAGGACTGCTGCGGCAACTGGGAACGTCCGAGCGAACGCTGGCAGGAGCGCGTGTGCGATGCGGTGATGGGCAACGGCCGACCGGACGCGATGGGACCTCCCGGACCTCCCGGACCTCCCGGTCCTCCGGGTCCGCGCGGATCGCGAGGAGAAAGGGGACCGATGGGGCCAATGGGGCCGAGAGGCATTCCGGGTCCTCCGGGACCGCCGGGCTTCCCGGGACCCATCGGCCCAACCGGCCCGACCGGCCCCGCAGGTGAAGCGGGTGCAGTCGGTGCTACCGGCCCGACCGGACCTGCCGGTGCAAGTCCGGAACCGGCGGCATCGGTAGCAGACGCAACCGGTGCGGACGACATCGTTGCACGGTTCAACGAGCTGCTCGACAGTCTGCGCGAGGCGGGACTGCTCAGGCTGCCGTAACCGCACAGAAAGGGAGTGGAAACACTCCCTTTTTTCTTTGCGCCGGCATTCGACTTTATGCGCGGCTTGTGCTATACTGATAGCAGAAATATAACAGCAGGAAAGCAGGAAGTATAATGACAATTCTGAATTGTGAATGCGGAAACGAGATTTTCATCATGGACGAAACCGAAGCAACGGCTTGGCAGTGCGAGCAGTGCGGTCAGTGGTATGATTTCTTCGGTGTAAAGGTGCCCGACCCGGCATCTGTGCAGCCGAAAAAGTCGCCTCATCTTGTCAACTGGAGTGCAGGCGAGGATTTGTAAGGCAAAGCGCCGCGGCAGCGCGGACGGAACTCGCGCAAGGAACTGCTGCTTTAATTGTGCGGTGTTGCCGTAAGTCTGCCGTCAGAAAAGGACAAAAAAGCGCGGACGGAAGCTGTAAAAAGTAACAGAACTGTAACCTCGCTTTGTGTCGAAAGGTGGTATACTTATATCTTAGCAGCATATATTATAAAAAGGATAGGAAGGATGACAAAAATGGCATATGAATCGGCGCGGCAGGCGCCGCGCAGCCCGCATAGAAGAGGGCGCAGACGCAGACGGCGCAACAGTCACTACGGTGTGCTGTTTGCCCTGATCATTCTGATCATTGCGGTCATTTTCTTCGGTGTGCGGGCGGTCCGCTCGATTGTCGGAAACGTGGTCAGCAGCAACAACGTGCTGGTGTATCAGGTGGGAAACACGAATGCATATAAGAACGGCAAGACGATACAGGTTGACGCTGCGCCCTACCGTGACAGTCAGGGCAACGGCATGGCGTCCATCAGCTCGCTGTGCGATAACCTCGGATTGGAGCTGAACTGGGACGAGAACGCTAAATCCGGCACGATCACGCTCAAAAAGACCGTGCTGACAATTAAGCTCAGTGATACAAACCTGCAGGTCGGTGACGCGACCGAGACCTTTGCCTCCGCACCGGTGGAGAAGAACGGCGTGGTTTATGCGCCGGTCAAGGATATCTGTCAGGCACTTTCGTGGCAGACCGGCGAGGTTGCCGCCGAAAACGGCGATCTGATCATCATCAGTCAGGCGAAAAAGGCGCTGACCGATAAGAAGATCGGTGAAATTACGGATGATGCGCTCAAGGTGCTCGGCCCGGCCGAGGGACAGGTGATGAGCGGCAGCATCGTTATGCGAGTCGGCTCGGATCAGCTGCTCTATGAAGGCAGCACCAAGCACATGGTGGAAGAAGGCAAAAAGCTGGGTGCAGGTGTGCTCGATCAGGACGGCACGGCGTATATCCCGCTCAAGGCCGCGATGACCGCGCTCGGCGGCAAGGCCGAGGACGACGGCAAGGGCGCATGGAATGTCACCTGCGGCGAATCCACCGCGACCGTGGATGCGGACGATGGCAGGACCAAGGTGGATGGCAAGCGCGCCTCCGGCAATGGCTTCTCCACCTACACAGATCAGGATAAGAACCGCTTTTACGTTTCTCCGCAGGTGCTTGCGGCGATCCTTGGCAAGACGTATACCGATCTCGGTGACGGCGTATTCTCGTTCACCGGCGTAACGCTTGACGGCTTTGACAGCCAGAAGGCCTACCTCAAGAACATGAAGGATAAGCTGGGCGATGCCGTGGACGGCGATATTCCGGAGGCCGATGTCTATATCGCGCTGACGTTTGACGACGGTCCGACCGGCAAGAAGGACGGCTATCCGAACGGCCTGACCAACTATCTGCTGGACGGCCTCAAGCAGCGCGGCGCAGTTGCTACGTTTTTGATGGTCGGCGAGCGTGTCTCCGAGGTATCGGATGTGCTGCCGCGCATGGTAAACGAAGGCCATGAGCTGGGCAACCACACCATGAATCATCCGATGTGCCACCTGACCGGCCTCGGCACGGATGACATCCGCAGCCAGATTGACGATGCGACCAATGCAATCAAGGATATTGCGGGGCAGGCACCGCAGGTGCTGCGTCCGGTAGGCGGCGGCGTCAACTCGGATGTCAAGGCGGTAGCCGCAGAGCTTGGCTATCCGATCATCAACTGGAGCGTGGACACCGAGGACTGGAAGTACCGCGATGCCGATCATGTAAAGAAGGTCATCGTGGAGCAGGCGCAGGACGGCGATGTTGTCCTGATGCATGACCTGTATGAGACTTCGGTTCGGGGTGCGCTGGCAGCGATCGACGAGCTGCAGAGCCGCACGGATAAGACCTACGCGTTTGTAACGGTCTCTCAGCTTGCCGCAATTCACGGCATCACGCTGGAGCCGGGCGTTGTCTACAACGGCCTGACGGATGAAGTCGCGCAGCAGATCGCGGACGGCAGCTATTCGCCGACGGAGTTTACCTAAACTATATGAAAAAACCCGAATCGTTTGACTCGGGTTTTTTTGTTGGTATAAATAAATTAAATTGTAGGGCGGGATGACCTCATCCCGCCGTTGTAAATCATCTGCATGTCGTTATATACGGCATATCGCGTTATTGTTCGGAATTCTCTGCCATACGATATCCCACGCCGACCTCGGTAAACAGATACTCCGGTTCGGCAGGATTTTTTTCGATCTTGCGGCGGATATTTGCCATATTGACGCGCAGGATCTGGTTGTCACCGCCGGCTCGCGGTCCCCAAAGCTCCTTGATGATGTAATCGTAGGTAAGCACCTTGCCGGCAAACTTGCCGAGCAGCGCAACGATACGGAACTCGCTGAGCGTGAGGTGGACATTCTCGCCGCGGACGAGTACCTGATGCTTGTTATAGTCGATGGTCATTTCACCGACCGTGTAGGTGCCCTCGCGGGCGATTTCGCTGTTCGCCGAGGTGGTTCTCGTGTGGCGGATGGCGGTGCGCACGCGTGCGAGCAGCTCGGCGGTGCCGAACGGCTTGGTCAGGTAGTCGTCCGCGCCGAGATCGAGCGCCTGCACCTTATCGTGCTCATGCGAGCGGGCGGAAACCACCACCACCGGCAGGCTCGACCACGAGCGCAGCTCGCGCAGGACGTCAATGCCGTCCATGTCCGGCAGACCGAGATCGAGGATGACCAGATCCGGACAGTGCGAGGAGATCATGGTCTTCGCCTCGCTGCCCGAGCGGGCCAGCAGCGTTTCGTAGTCGTTGGAGTTCAAAATAGTGGAGATAAAGTGCGCAATGCTCTTTTCGTCCTCCACGATGAGTATTTTTTCTCGAATGTTCATTGCAGTTCCGGCTCCTTTTCTATCATCGGCAGACAGAAGATAAATTCCGCACCGCCGTCCTTATTTTGTGCGTGCATTGTGCCGCCGTGTGCGCGGACAATGGCGTTGCATACAGAAAGTCCCAGCCCCATATTGCGCTTGCCGTCTCCGGTGGGCGTGTCGCTGTGGCGCAGCGTTCCGCTGAACAGCACGGGCAGCAGCTTGGGCGGGATGCCGCCGCCGTTGTCCTGCACAGCAAAGACAGCGTTTTCGCCATCCTGATGCACAGAGAGCGCAATATGGGTGGTGTTTTTGCCGTGCCGAACGGCGTTTTCAAGCAGATTGGTCATGACCTGCTCAATGAGGATCGCATCCATCGGCACGATGAGCAGCTCATCCGGCACAGCCACCGATATCTTGACGTCGGGATAGTGCTTGCGGAATTTGCGGGCGACCTCGCCGAGCACCTCCTCGGCGGCCTCAGGCTGCTTGGTGATCCGGGTGTCCTCGCCCATGCGGGTGATGGACAGCAGGTTTTCCACCACGCGGACCAGCCACTGCGCGTCATCGCGCACATCCTCGAGCAGCTGATGCTGCTGTTCGAGAGACAGGTCGGGCGTTTCCAGAATGGCCGAGGTTGAACCAATGATGGAGGTCAGCGGCGTGCGGATGTCGTGCGAGACCGAGCGGAGCAGGTTGGCACGCATTTTCTCGCGCTCGCTCTCCATGCGGAACTGCTCCTGCTGCTTGATCTTGGTGGTCATCGTGCAGGTGATGAGCGATACGCACAGCATGACGAAAAACGTCAGCGGATAGCCGGTCATCGTGAAGTTAAATTCCCAGTAGGGGAAGGTGAAGATGTAGTTGATGCCGATAACGCTCAGGAATGCGGCAAGCGTGCCGAACAGGTATCCGTTCGTGAAGCGCGAGGTGAGCAGCACCGCGAGAACGAATACCGGAGAGGCGAAGCCGTCGCTGATGTCCGAGCGGCGCAGCAAGGTGCAGAGCACCAGTGCACAGATAAATATCGCCGCGAAAATAAGGAAATCCCGCAGCGTAAACGAGAATAAACGCGGTTTGCCGTCCTGTCGTTTCATGTCGAATCCTCCAAGTGCATAGATGTACAAGTTAATTATAGCAGATAATCTGTTAATGTGCTGCTAAAACTTACCGAGCAGATAATTATGCAGCAAAGATATGATCCATTCGGTAAGTTATCATGCAGGGCGGGGCCCCGCCCTGCAATGAAACGACAAAATCCCGCCGAATGTTGTACAGAACAAATATTCGGGTGACAACAACCTCTATCCGTGTTATAATAATCCATTATAGGGTAATATAGAATCAGAATCACTGCAATAATGGAGGAAACAGCTTGCTTTGGAGAGCTTTGATGAGCGGCGATATCCGCTCCGCATTTATCACACTGGCGCTTTCGCTGCCCGCGATCGTGCTGTGCCTGTCCATCCACGAGACTGCGCACGGCGGTGCTGCCTATCTGCTCGGCGACCGTACCGCGCGTGATTCCGGCCGCGTAACGCTGTCGCCGATGGCGCATATCGACCCGATCGGCTTCCTGTGCCTGCTGCTGTTCGGCTTCGGCTGGGCGCGTCCGGTGCCGGTCAATATCGCCAATTTCAGGAACAGACGCTGGGGCATGGCGCTGACTGCGCTTGCCGGTCCGGTATCCAACTTTATCACCGCCTTTATCGCGTACTGCCTGTATTTTGTGGTGCGCATGAACATGACGAATACGTTCCTGTGGTCGCTGTCGCAGTTCCTGCTCATCGTTGCGAGCATGTCGGTCGGTCTGGGTGTGTTCAATCTCGTTCCGGTGCACCCGCTGGACGGCTCGCGCGTCGTTGACGCATTTATGCCGTTTTCGTGGTCGCTCAAGCTGCAGAAGTACCAGAATATCATCTTTTTCGTGTTTATCGTGGCGCTCTGGTTCGGCTGGCTGGACGGCATTATGGACTGGGTCGGCAACGGCGTTCTCATGCTGGCGGTAAACTTCGTCAGCCTGTTTCTGTAAGCTATGGATTTTCATTTAGACAACTTTGACGGGCCGCTCGACCTGCTGCTGCACCTGATTTCCAAAAACAAGGTGAGCATTTACGATATACCCATCGCGGAAATCCTTGAGCAGTACATGGCGGTTCTGCACGAGGCCGAGCACATGGATCTGGACGTTGCCGGTGACTTCATCGCAATGGCGGCGCAGCTGGTGTACATCAAGTCCAGGATGCTGCTGCCGAAGCACGAGGAGGACGAGGCCGGGGAGGACCCGCGAGCGGGTCTGGTCGAGATGCTGCTCGAGTACCAGAGACTCAAGAGCGCGACTGCGTTTTTTGCGGAAAAGAACGAAACCGGTCGTGATATCTACGTCAAACCGCCCGAACGGCAGAATGATGCGCCGGTGGAGTATCACCACACGGTAAACGATCTCATCCGCGCGGCAAACAAAATGCTGCGCCGCACCAAGCGCCGCCTGCCGCCGCCGGTGACCTCGTTTCAGGGCATTGTCGGGCGTGAGCCTGTACCGGTAGAGGGACGCGTCACCGCGATTCTCAAACGCTTTCTGTACCGGATGCGCGTGCCGTTTATGCGGCTGTTCGACGACGCGAGAAACCGCTCGGAGATCGTGGCTACCTTTCTGGCAGTGCTGGAATTATCCAAGACCCGCCGAATCCGTTTGGAAGGGGACGGCGAGGAGATGGAGCTGATGCTGACAAATGACAACACAAAATAACGGCAGCATGACGGCGCTCGAGGCCGGACTGGAGGCCGTGCTGTTCGCGGCAGGCGATGCGGTTACCATTGAACGGCTGTCCGCGGCGCTCGAGGCCGCACCGGCGGAGCTGCTGGACGCGGCGGCTGCACTTGAGAACCGCTACGACTTCGAGAACCGCGGCATCATGCTGCTGCGTATCGAGGACAAGCTGCAGCTGGCATCCCGGCCGATGTACGGGCCGTATGTGCGCCGCGTGACCGAATCACGCAGACCGCCTGCGCTGTCGCCTGCGGCGCTTGAGGTGCTGACCATCATCGCATACCGCCAGCCGGTAACGCGTGCGTTCATCGACCAGCTGAGAGGTGTCGATTCATCGAATACGGTGAGCAGTCTGGCGGAAAAGGGGCTCATCGAGGAGGCCGGACGGCTGGACGTGCCCGGAAAGCCCATGCTGTTCCGCACGACCGACCAGTTCCTGCGCAGCTTTTCACTGGCAAGCATCGAGGACCTTCCTGCGCTGCCCGCACTCGAGGAAAACGAGCAGATGGAGCTGAACATGGACGGCACGCTGCACGAGACGCCGCCCGGCGAGCAGCTGCGCTTCTTGAACGGCGAGCCTGTGCCGCCGGAAACGGAGTGACCGCCTATGGGAACGGTTTTACTCTGGATTTTAGGCATTCTGCTTGGAATTGTACTGCTGGCACTGGTGATTGTGCTGGTGCTGCTGAACATTCGGGCAGGCATTGAAGCCGTCGGCGTGACCGGCGAGGTGAGCGTGGAGGCACGGTATGGGCCGGTTCGTATTCCGCTGTACCCGAGACCGCGCCACCTGAAAAAGAAAAAAAAGGAAACGGAAGCGGAGCAGAAGAAATCCGAGGAAAGCGAGAAGAAAAAGAGCGGCAAGTCCGGTCTCTCGCTGCCGAAGGACGGACTGGATGTCGGTGAGATCGCAGGCACGGTGCGCGATTTCCTCAGCGACCTGACCGACCGCCTGCGCATCAGCAGACTGCGGGCGCGCGTAGTTATCGGCACGGACGATGCGGCGCAGACCGGCATTCTGCTCGGGCAGACTGCGGCGCTCTGCGGAATCATTGTTCCGTTCCTGGAGAATACTTTCGATATGCAGGATTACCATGTCAGCACGGACGCGGACTTCAATGCTGACCATACCGAGTGGGCATTTACCGTAAACTGTTCGATACGGCCGATCTCGCTCGTCAGAGTGCTGCTGCGGCATGGCAAGCCGATGTATAAGCTGTACAAGAAATATTTCAAATAATCAGTTAAAACGTATAAAGGAAGGCGAAAATTATGAGTGAACATCATCCTATCAGCGATTTGATGACCGAAACCATGTCCAAAATCAAGGAAATGGTGGATGTTAATACCATTATCGGCAGCCCCATCGTGGCGGCGGACGGCACGACCGTTATCCCGGTCTCCAAGGTGTCGTTCGGCTTCGGCGCAGGCGGCAGCGAGTTCGCATCCAAGCACGCGGCAAGCGGGTCTCCGCTCGCGTTCGGCGGTGGCAGCGGCGCCGGTGTGACGGTTTCGCCGGTGTGCTTCCTTGTCATCGGCAAGGACGGCAGCGCCAACATCCTCGGCATCAACGCACAGGCGTCCGACACGGTGGATCGTCTGGTTGAGATGATCCCGGGTGCGATCAACAAGGTGTCCAATTTCGTCAGCGGCTTCAAGGGCAAGACCGAGGACGCAGCCGAAGTGGCGGAAACCCTGTCCGGCGACGAATAAAACCGCGTTTTCCCGCAAAACCTACTCGCGTGAATGCTGAGTAGGTTTTGTTATGCGGGGAGTGGTGCAATGTGAAAAAGCTGTTTTGCGTGCTCGCGCTTTTGCTCGTGCTGCCGAGGGCAGGCGCGGTGAGCGCACAGGGGGCGGTCGTGATCGATGCGGACACGGGCGAAACGCTGTTCGAGCAGAACGCGGACAGCCGCCTGCCGATGGCGTCCACCACCAAGATCATGACCGCGCTCGTCGCGCTCGGCGAGGGTGACCTTGACCGCGTGTATACCGTAAAGCCGGAGTACGCGGCGGTCGAGGGCTCGTCCATGTACTTGCAGGCGGGCGAAAGGCTCTCGCTGCGGGATACGCTGTACGGACTCATGCTCGCGTCCGGCAACGACGCGGCGGTCGCCATCGCGGGAGAGTGCGGCGGCATGAACGCCTTTGTGGGCAAAATGAATGCCAAAGCGGCGGAACTCGGTCTGACGGACACGCATTTCGACAATCCGAACGGCCTGCCGTCGGATACGCACTACACCACCGCGCATGAGCTGGCGAAAATCACCGCGGCGGCCCTCAAGGACCCGGTGTTCCGGCAGATCGTCTCGACAAAAAGCTGCACGGTCAGCGGGCATGCGCTGAGCAATCACAACCGTCTGCTGAGCATGTACGACGGTGCGATCGGCGTGAAAACCGGCTTTACGCGGGCGGCAGGGCGGTGTCTGGTCTCGGCGGCCGAGCGCAACGGGCGCACCATCATCGCGGTGACGCTCAATGACCCGAACGACTGGAACGACCACAGGGAGATGCTTGACGCCGGCTTCGCGCAGTACAGCGAGGTCACGCTGCATACGGCAGGAGACACGATTGCAAACGTGCGCGTATTTGGCGGCGATACCGCGTCCGTGCCGCTCGCAGCGAAGAATACTGTGACAGCGTATCTGCTGCCGGGTGAAAGGGAGAAACTGCAGCGCGTGCGCTACGGCGAAAAAATCTGCTATGCACCGGTCGTGAGGACGGCACAGGCGGGTTCAGTCGAATATCGGCTCGGGGATTGCGTGATGGGACGTGATACGCTGGTTTACGGCGGGGAATCCTTGCTGCCGGCGGAGGAAAAGGGTATCGTTGAGAAAATTTTAGAGCGATTTACAAATTAGCAACACACTTTATTGTAGGGCGGACTGACCGCATCCCGCCGTTCCCCAATGAACAAATGAGTGCAATGGGGATTATTGAGATACCGGTTTTCATTTTTACGGTATCCGTTGTTGTTGATACGGCGATTGTCGTTAGACGGCGGGGTGAGGACCCCCCGTCCTACGGAATAGTGTTACATAATGTAATAATTGAGAAAGAGGAATTATACATGGAAGAAAGACTGCAGAAATTACTGGCGCAAGCAGGTTTGTGCTCCCGCCGTGAGGCGGAGCGTTGGATTGACGGCGGCCGCGTAACGGTAAACGGCAAAAAGGCTTCGGTCGGCGACAAGGCCGATCCGCGCCGTGACAAAATTTTCGTGGACGGCAAGCCCATCGGCGGTGCCGAGGAAAAGGTATACTTAATGCTGTACAAGCCGCGCGGCTATGTCACGACGATGAAGGACGAGCACGGTCGCAAGACGGTTGCCGATCTGGTACGCGGCTGCGGTGCGCGTGTCGTGCCGGTCGGACGTCTGGACTACAACTCTGAGGGTCTGCTGCTGCTGACCAACGACGGCGATCTGCTCAACGCGCTGACCCATCCGCGCCACGAGGTGGAAAAGCATTATGAGGTGCGCGTACGCGGCAATCTGGAAAACATCCCGAAACTCGCAGAGCCGATGGAGATTGACGGCTACAGCATCCGTCCGGCAACGGTTGTTACCATTGACCGTGACGAAATCAGCGCGAAGCTGCGCCTGACCATCCACGAGGGCCGCAACCGCCAGATTCGCAAAATGTGCGAGAAGTGCGGTCTGGAGGTTCGCCGTCTCAAGCGCGTGGCAATGGGCACGATGCCGCTCGATCCGCACCTCAAGAGCGGCGCATGGCGCGAGCTGACCGATGAGGAGATCGGTTATTTGCAGGACATCGCCGCCGATGTGCAGGAATAATCCCGGAATTCCCGGGGTTCTCCCCGTATTTTTGCAATTTACACCCATATGCTCTTGCATTTTTTTGCAGGTTCACTTACAATAGTATCGTGCAAATGCAGGAATGTATGCAGAGAATGCAATGCAGGAGAGAATATAATGAATGACCTGATCACAAAAATTCAAAGCGAGCTGCCCGGCTTTTCCAAGGGTCAGAAGCAGATCGCGCGTTTTATCTTAGAGCACTACGACAAGGCCGCGTTCATGACCGCGAGCCGTCTGGGTGTGACTGTCGGCGTGAGCGAAAGCACGGTCGTACGCTTTGCGACCGAGCTTGGCTATGACGGCTATCCGCACCTGCAGCGTGCCCTGCAGGAGATGATCCGCAACAAGCTGACCTCGGTGCAGCGCATGGAGGTTGCGGGCGACCGCATGGGCGGCCGCGATGTGCTGCAGACCGTGCTGCACGCGGATACGGACATGATCCGTGTAACGCTCGACGAGATCGACCGCGACGCCTTTCAGGGTGCGGTGGATGCGCTCATGGGCGCCAAGCGGATCTACATCCTCGGTGTGCGCTCCTCAAGCGCTTTAGCCAGCTTTTTAGGCTTTTACTTCAACCTTTTGTTTGAAAATGTGACGCTTGTACATACGAACAGCGTCAGCGAGATTTTCGAGCAGGTGCTCCGTGTCGGACCGGGTGATGTGCTGTTCGGCATCAGCTTCCCGCGCTACTCCAAGCGCACGCTGAGTGCGATGAAGTACGCCCGCGACCGCGGTGCCCGCGTTATCGCACTGACCGACTCGCAGCTGTCGCCGCTGGCGCGTGTGGCCGATCATGTGCTGCTCGCACGCAGCGATATGGCGAGCTTTGTCGATTCGCTCGTGGCGCCCTTGTCGGTCATCAACGCACTGATCGTGGCCGTCGGCATGAGCCGCCGCGATGAGATTGAGCAGACATTTAACAAGCTGGAGCGCATCTGGGAAGAATACGACGTATATGAAAAACCGGAGGACGATATAAATTGAACATTATCGTAATCGGCGGCGGCGCAGCCGGTCTGATGGCGGCAGGTACTGCCGCGGAGCAGGGCGCGCAGGTGACGCTGCTGGAAACCAACGAAAAAGTTGGCCGCAAACTGTTTATCACGGGCAAGGGCCGCTGCAACGTGTGCAATAACTGCGATGTGCAGGAGGTTCTGCGCAACGTGCCGGTCAACCCGCGCTTTCTGTATTCCGCGCTCGGCGGATTCGGTCCGGCGGACGTGATGGACTTTTTCGAGAACCATGGCGTTGCCCTCAAGACTGAGCGCGGCAACCGCGTGTTCCCGCAGTCGGACAAGGCAGCCGACATCATTGACGCGCTGTTCCTGTGGGTGAAAAAGGCGGGTGTGACCATCGTACATACGACCGCAGACGAGCTGCTCATCGAGGACGGTGTACTCACAGGCGCTCGTGCCGGTCACAAGACGTACAAGGCGGATCGCGTGATCGTGGCGACCGGCGGCGCGTCCTATCCGCAGACCGGCTCGACCGGTGACGGCTATCGCTTCGCCCGGCAGGCGGGACACACGGTTGTGCCCGCAAATCCGTCGCTCGTGCCGTTGGTCGAGGACGGTGACACCTGTCAAAAGCTGATGGGTCTCAGCCTGCGCAACGTGCAGCTGACCGTGTATGAAAACGAGAAGAAGCTCTACTCGGACTTTGGTGAAATGCTGTTCACGCACTTCGGTCTGTCCGGTCCGCTGGTGCTGTCCGCGAGTGCGCATATGCGCCATTTCGGCAGCAAAAAGTACCGTGTAGAGATCGACCTGAAGCCCGCGCTGGACGAAAAGACGCTCGACAAACGTCTGCTCGCGGACTTTGACAAGCACAAGAACAGCGATTTCATCAACGCGCTCGGTGAGCTGCTCCCGAAGAAGCTGATTCCGGTGGTGATTGAAAAGAGCGGCATCGACCCGCGCGAGAAGGTCAATTCCATCACCAAGGCACAGAGAGCGGCGCTGCTGCGCGTACTCAAGGCGTTTTCGGTCGAGATTTCCGGCAAGCGTCCGATTGCCGAGGCGATTATCACTACGGGCGGCGTGTCCGTCCGCGAGGTCAGCCCGAAAACCATGGAGTCCAAAAAGCTGCCGCACCTGTATTTCGCAGGTGAGGTGCTCGATGTGGACGCCTACACGGGCGGCTTCAACCTGCAGATTGCGTGGTCCACGGGCCGTCTGGCGGGTCTGTCGGCTGCGGAGGAGGAATCATGATGAAGTATATTTCGGTTGCCATTGACGGCCCGTCCGGGGCCGGAAAATCCACCGTGGCGCGTGCTGCCGCGGCAAAACTCGGCTATGTATATGTGGATACGGGTGCGATGTACCGTTCCATCGGTCTGGCTGTGTGCCGCAGGGGCATTGCCGGAGAGGATACGGCAGGCATTATCGCAACCCTGCCGGAGATTGCCATTCAGCTGACCTATCAGGACGGCGCACAGCACGTTCTCCTGAACGGCGAGGATGTCTCCGAAGCCATCCGCACACCGGAGATTTCGTACTACGCGTCCAAGGTGTCCGCGGTGCCGGAAGTACGCCGGTTTCTGCTGGAAACCCAGCGCAATATGGCGAAAAACGGCAATATCCTGATGGACGGCCGCGACATCGGCACGGTCATCCTGCCGGATGCGCCGGTCAAGATTTTCCTGACCGCGTCTGCGCAGTCCCGCGCGGAGCGCCGCTATAAAGAGCTGATTGAGAAGGGCCAGCAGGTGACGATGGACGGCATCCTGCACGATATCAACGAGCGCGACAGGCAGGACATGACTCGCGCCGTTGCGCCGCTCAAACAGGCGGACGATGCGGTTCTGCTGGATACGAGCAGCCTGACGCTCGAGGAGAGCATAGCGGCTGTTCTGCGTATTATTCGTGAAAAAACGGAGGAAAAGGCATGAAATTCAAGTACCACCGCTGGTTCCAGGCTCTGGTTGTGCCGCTGGTAGCGCTGGCGTTCCATATTTTCTTTGGCTACCGCGTGATCGGACGCGAAAACATCCCGGAGGGCGGCTGCGTTGTCTGTCCGAACCATGTGCAGCTGTCCGACCCGCCGTTTGCGGCGGTCGCACTCGGCGGCAAGACGCCGCTGCGGCTGATGGCGAAAAAGGAGTTGTTCCGGAAGAAGATATTCGCATGGCTGATCGCGGCGCTCGGCGCTTTTCCGATCGACCGCGAGGGCGCGGATATCACCGCCATCAAGACCGCGCTCGGCTCGGTCCGTGCCGGTCAGAAGCTCATCATCTTCCCGCAGGGCACACGCCACGCCGCCGAGGGCGAAACCAAGAAAGGTGCGGCTATGCTGGCGGTCAAGACCCGGGCGCCGATCCTGCCGATGTATATCACCGAGGGCAAGCGTTTCCGCTGCAGAGCCACGGTCGTGATCGGCAAGCCGTTCACGCCGGATCCGAAGCAGAAGGACTACGGCCTGATCGCGGATGATATCCTGCGCCGCATCTACGCGCTGAAGGAGCAGGTATGAGCGTAACGGTAGCCAAAACCGCCGGATTTTGCTTCGGCGTACGCCGTGCCGTGGACCTCGCCGAGCAGCAGGCGAAAAAAAACGGAAAAATTTATGCCTATGGTGAAATCATTCACAACATGCACGAAATCGAGCGGCTGGAGAAACTCGGTGTGTACACCGCGTATGCGCTTGAGGACATTCCGGACGGTGCCGGCGTGCTCATTCGGGCGCACGGCGTACCACGGAATGTATACACGCTGCTTCAAGCAAAAAAGTGCGAAATCTTTGATGCAACCTGCCCTTTTGTGCGGAAAATACACAAAATCGCGGATAAAGAGAGCGCGGACGGACGGCTGATCGTCATTCTCGGCAGCGCCGGACATCCGGAGGTTGTGGGCATTCAGGGCTGGTGCGGCGAGTCGGTCGTGCTTGAGGGCGAGGAGCAGGCGAGAGCCTTCTCGGAACGGCCTGAAATGGAAAATAAACCCATTTCTCTGGTCGCACAGACCACCGTCAACCGGTCAATTTGGAATATTTCCGTAGGACTTATAAAAAAAAGGTGTACAAACCTCAAAATTTTTGATACAATATGTAAAGCGACGGATGAGCGCCAGTCGGAGGCTCGTCTGCTTGCCGGTGTATCGGATCAAATGATCGTGATCGGAGATAAGAAAAGCTCCAACACCAAACGGCTGTATGAGATCAGCCGGTCGCTGTGCTCGGATGTGCGCTACATCGAAGACGCGGCAGAGCTTACTACGCAGGAGCTCGGGCAGCACCAGCACATCGGGATCACGGCGGGAGCATCCACACCGGCATGGATAATTAAGGAGGTCAGTAACATGATGAGCGAAGAAACCAAGATTGAAACTGGTGAGGACTTTGCAGCAATGCTGGAGGAGTCCTTCAAGACTTTAAATAATGGAGAAAAGGTAACCGGCACCGTTGTAGGTATTTCCAATAACGACGTACAGGTAGATCTGGGCGTTAAGCACACTGCGTATATCCCGCTGGGTGAGCTGTCTGACGACCCGAACTATGACGTAGCTGCCAACATCCACGTTGGCGACGAGATCGAGGCTGTTGTTGTTCGCGTAAACGACGGCGAGGGCACCATCACTCTGTCCAAGAAGCGCGTTGATCAGCTGAAGGGCTGGGAGACCGTTGAGAAGGCTTACGAGGAGCACACCGTTGTTGAGGGTGTTATCGTTGAGGAGAACCGCGGCGGTGTTGTTGCAACTGCACACGGCGTTCGCGTATTCATCCCGGCATCCCAGACCGGCGTACCGAAGGATCAGCCGATGAGCCAGCTGGTTAAGACCAAGCAGTCCTTCTATATCACCGAGATCAACCGTCAGCGCAAGCGCGTTGTTGGTTCTATCCGTGAGATCCAGAGAGAGGCTCGCAAGGCTGCTGCTGAGCAGATCTGGAACACCATCGAGATCGGCAACGAGTACGACGGCACCGTTAAGTCCCTGACTTCCTACGGCGCATTCGTAGACATCGGCGGCGTAGACGGCATGGTTCACATCTCCGAGCTGTCCTGGGGCCGCATCAAGCACCCGTCCGAGGTCGTTTCTGTTGGCGACAAGGTAAAGGTATTCGTTATCGGTCTGGATAAGGAAAACAAGAAGATCTCTCTCGGCTACAAGCGCGAGGAGGACAATCCGTGGAACGTATTCAAGTCCAAGTACGACATCGGCTCTGTTGCTGAGGTTAAGATCCTCAAGTTCATGCCGTTCGGTGCATTCGCTGAGATCGTACCGGGCGTTGACGGCCTGATCCACATTTCTCAGATCGCTGATCACCGCATCGCAAAGCCGGAGGACGAGCTGGAGGTTGGCCAGGTTGTCGAGGCTAAGATCATCGACATCAACGACGAGAAGAAGAAGGTATCTCTGTCCATCCGTGCTCTGCTCGAGGACGAAGAGGACTAATCCCTCTCCGGTTTCATAACAAGCGCAAAGAAGCACCTGTTTCAGGTGCTTCTTTTTTGCTTTGGGCAGCGTTTGGCAAGGCAGGAGTGAAATTTATTGATTTATCCATACCGTAGGGCAGGCTGACCACAGCCCACCGCACATAAGCGAGTGCACTCGGCTGCAACGGCGGGGTGAGGGCAGAAGGTGAATTGCGGCAAAGCCGCAAGAGAAGCCACCCTGGGGTGCCCCACCCTGCATGAAACGTAAACCACCATTCACTCCTATCTCCTCCCTCGACTGCATATACTGTCTGGGGTGGTGTTATGCGGCGCAGACGGATCAACGGCA
>ERZ773248.957-NODE-957-length-29578-cov-32.707482_pt1 | contig 29578 bp, 30 predicted proteins | sample MGYA00580518_ERZ773248 | MGnify/ENA primary metagenome ERZ773248 (study PRJEB29015, sample SAMEA2737762) | human gut metagenome | biome: human gut; feature: human-associated habitat; material: faeces | place: China | collected 2012 ...
ACATGATAACGGACATAACACCAGGTTCTTCGAAACCGTTTTTAGGAATGTTAGCAAGAATACAACCGAATGCGATCGGGGACAGCAGCAAAGGTTCGAAACCTTTACCAATAGCCATATAAAGCAGAACCAGACCAACGCAGATCATGATTACGTGACCGCTGGTCAAAGCGGAGAAACCGGAATCTGCCCATACGGAAGACAAAGCAACGATAAATGCTTCCATTTAATATCCTCCCAATTTTCAATTTGTGGAAGGGGCTCTGCGAAAAGCCCCTTCCAAAGATCAAGGGTATTTAAGACTTACTGATATTGCGAACTATCGAGTAAGAATTAGAGAACGATCATAACGTCGCCGGTAGCAACAGTTTGACCTGCGGAAACGCGAACGTCGGAAACAGTGCCATCAGCCGGAGCCATGATTTCGTTTTGCATTTTCATAGCTTCCAGAATCAGCAGAACGTCGCCGGATTTAACAGCGTCGCCAGCTTTTACGTTAATGGACAGAACTTTGCCCGGCATAGGAGCGGAAACGGTGGTTGCACCAGCAGCAACCGGAGCAGCAGCTTTCGGAGCCGGAGCCGGAGCAGCTTTCGGAGCCGGAGCAGCAGCCGGAGCCGGAGCAGCTTTCGGAGCAGCTTTCGGAGCGGAAGCAACAACGCCTGCTTCTTCAACTTCAACTTCGTATGCGGTACCATTTACGGTGATAGTATACTTTTTCATGGATATAATCCTCCTTAAAATCTCGTTTTTTAATTAAAATTGCAAACTATATGCATTAGAAGCATTCTTTACGAACGCTAATAGCTTCAACACGACTGCTTACAGTCCATGCAGATTTAGCATCAATACGACGTACGCAAGCGATTTGGTCTGCGCTAACGCCGCAAGCTGCTACTGCTGCAGCGATAACAGCGATAATTTCGCTATCATCTTGAGCTGCTGCAACCGGAGCTGCAGCGGGAGCTGCTGCCGGTGTAGGAGCTACTGCCGGTTTAGCAACTTTTTTTTTAGTCGGATCGATAACTTGGAGTAAGTTCATCAATACGCCCAGAGCGATCAGTACGCCGAATACGATGGTCATATTGATTAAAGCAATCAACCAAGGATTAGTAGTAACAGGACCCATTTATTTCACCTCATCTTATCTTAAAATAGGTTGTTTAAGCACTAAGCAACTGCTTGTGAATTACAAAGGAATGTTGCCGTGGCGTTTTGCCGGACGGGTTTCACGTTTGCTTTCCAGCATTTGCAGAGCGTTGATGATGGTGGGACGAGTATTTTTCGGTTCGATAACCATGTCAACCATGCCGCGCATTGCTGCTTGGTACGGAGTAGCAAAGTTGTCGATGTACTCTTTAGTCTTAGCTTCAACATCAGGATCTTTACGGAAGATGATGTTAGCAGCACCAGCAGGACCCATAACTGCGATTTCAGCGGTCGGCCATGCGATAACTTGGTCAGCGCCCAGGTCTTGAGAGCACATTGCCAGGTAGGAACCGCCGTAAGCTTTACGGGTAACCAGAGTGATTTTAGGAACAGTTGCTTCAGAGTAAGCATACAGCATCTTAGCGCCGTGACGGATAATGCCGCCGTATTCTTGGTTGCAGCCAGGCAGGAAGCCAGGAACGTCAACCAGGTTCAGCAGAGGAATGCCGAAAGCGTCGCAGAAGCGGATGAAACGAGCGGATTTATCGGAAGCGTTGATATCCAGGCAGCCAGCCATAACTTTCGGTTGGTTAGCAATGATACCTACGGTTTGACCATCCATACGAGCGAAGCAAGTGATGATGTTGGTTGCCCAGTATTTTTGGTTTTCATAGAATTCGCCGTTATCTACGATAGATTTGATTACATCATACATATCGTAAGCTTGGTTGGAGTTGTCCGGCAGCAGAGTGTTCAGGCTGTCGTCGGTACGCATCGGGTCATCACCAGTCTCTACGATCGGAGCACCTTCAACGTTGTTGGAAGGCAGGAAGGAGAGCAGGTAACGGATTTGTTGCAGGCAGTCTTCGTCGTTTTCAGCAGCGAAGTGAGCAACACCAGAAGTGCTGTTGTGGGTCATAGCGCCACCCAGTTGTTCTTGGGTTACATCTTCACCGGTAACGGATTTAACTACTGCAGGGCCGGTAATGAACATTTTGGAAGTGTTCTTTACCATGTAGATGAAGTCAGTCAGTGCCGGGCTGTATACAGCGCCGCCAGCGGAAGGACCCATAATTGCAGAAATCTGAGGAACTACGCCGGAAGCAATGGTGTTCTCGAAGAAGATTTTACCATAGCCAGCCAGAGCGTCGATAGCTTCTTGGATACGAGCACCGCCGGAATCGTTCAGGCCAACCAGCGGAGCACCCATTTTCAGTGCCAGGCGTTGTACTTTAACGATTTTAGCAGCATGCATTTCGCCGAGGGAGCCACCTTCAACGGTGAAGTCCTGTGCGAATACATAAACCAGACGGCCATCGATGGTGCCGTAACCGGTGGTTACGCCTTCACCAGGCAGTTCTTTCTTTTCTTGACCGAAGTTGTAGCAACGATGACGTACAAAACGGTCGAGTTCTACGAAGGAACCTTCGTCGAGGAGAGCAGCGATTCTTTCACGAGCAGTCATTTTGCCGGATTCATGTTGTTTAGCAACACGTTTTTCGCCACCAGCAGCCAGAATTACTTCGGCTTTTTTGAGCATTTTCTCAATTTTTTCTTGAGTAGACAAATCTTACACCTCCATCATTATTGGGAGAACAAATTTATACACAGATGCTGAAGACATATCACTTGTATATCTTCAGCATTATGTAGCTTAAATTATGGGACCTTAAATCGCCCTGAATCTACGCAGCTAATAAATTAGTCTTTGTAGGTTGCAGCCGGTTGGCACAGCTCGAGCAGCAGGCCAGCGGATTTCGGATGAATGAAAGCAATTTTCATTTGGCCAGCACCGTTACGAGGAGCTTTGTCGATCATGCGAACGCCAGCTTCGGTCAGGTCAGCGATAGCTGCTTTGATGTCGTCAACGCGCAGAGCCATATGTTGGATGCCAGGGCCGTTTTTAGCAATGTATTTGCCGATAGGACCATCGTTGTTTTCAGTGATATCAACAAGGAGCTCAATCAGGGTCTCGCCGCAGGGAACAAATACGGTAGCAACACCTTGTTCTTTAACTTCTTCAGTACCGGTAGCTTTCAGGCCCAGCACCTCAGTGTAAATTTTTGCAGCTTCTTCCAAGGTACCAGCGCAAGCGATACCTACATGGTCAACACAAATAGTTTTGAATGCCATAATAAATTCCTCCTAAAATTGTTTTTTTGGCGGTTTATTTTAAAACCTTGCCAACAATATCATCAACGACAGAGTACGGCTCAATCTCGCGGGACTGCATTTTAACAACCAGGTTGTCAAATTCATCCGTTTGAATGACGTTCTTGTCGATGTAGCGATTTACATGGTCATTAAGCATAGCGGTAACCTCGTTTTTAATACGAGCTTTACGGATATCGTTTAATTTACCACTCTCAATCAAATATGCCTTGTGTGCCTCAATAGAGTCCACAACAGCCTCTATACCTTCACCCTTGCTGGCAATGGTCCTGTTAATCGGAGGACGCCAGCCAACATGTTCGGGATTTAATTCGAGCATCATCTCAATCTCAATGTTGAGCTTGTCTGTACCTTCACGATCAGCTTTGTTAATCGTGAACAGGTCACCGATTTCAAGTATACCTGCTTTAATAGCTTGGATATCGTCGCCCATGCCAGGAATTACTACTACCATAGTAGTATCTGCGGTCTTAACAATATCAACCTCAGATTGTCCTACGCCTACGGTTTCAACGATAATAACATCCATGCCGAAAGCATCCATTAATTTAACAGCGTCGCCTGCTTTCTGGGACAGGCCGCCAAGACTGCCGCGTGTTGCCATAGAGCGTACGAAGATACCTTCGTCTGCGGTCAGATCCATCATTCTGATACGGTCGCCTAAGATTGCGCCGCCAGAATACGGGCTAGTGGGGTCAATTGCTACGATACCTACGGTCTTGCCGCGTTTACGGTATTCTTTAGCCAATTTATCAGTCAGAGTACTTTTACCTGCACCCGGAGGGCCAGTGATACCAATTACATAAGCATTACCAGTATGAGGATAAATCTCTGTCATAATTTTGACAGCATCATCGTATTCATTTTCAACAGCAGTGATTGCTTTAGATAATGCAAGACGAGAATGATTTAATAATTTATCTACTATTTCCATAATTCACACCGCCTTGTTTTTGGATAGTGAATATTTTATAAGGCAAGCCGGGACAAACCCGGCTTGCTTTAAGGGATAAAATTATTTAACGTTAGCGTTGATGAAATCAACAATTTTGCTGGTCGGGGTGCCCGGAGTGAATACTTCAGCAATGCCAGCAGCTTTCAGGCCAGGGATGTCAGCGTCAGGAATAACGCCGCCGCCGATAACCAGAACGTCGTTCAGGCCTTTTTCTTTCAGCAGTTCAACTACTTTCGGGAAAAGGGTGTTGTGAGCGCCGGACAGCAGGGACAGTGCAACAACGTTTACGTCGTCTTGCAGAGCAGCTTCAGCGATTTGTTCCGGAGTCAGACGGATACCGGTGTAGATAACTTCAAAACCAGCGTCGCGCAGAGCACGAGCTACAACTTTAGCACCGCGGTCATGGCCATCCAGACCCGGTTTAGCAACTAAAACTTTAACGTTAGCCATTATAGTTTACCTCCGTATATTGGTTGTGTTTACAAATTAGAGAGTGGTATGAGGTTGGTATTCACCGAATACTTTTCTCATAACGCCGCAGATTTCGCCTTCGGTTGCGTATGCACGAACTGCATCCAGAATCAGAGGCATCAGGTTTACATTTTCATCTGCGCATCCAGCTTCCAGAGCTTTCAGAGCAGCTTCTACAGCAGCGTTGTCACGGCGAGCTTTCAGAGCAGCAATCTTTTCAGCTTGCAGCTTGCCTACAGAACCGTCTACGCGCAGCAGGTTTTTCGGAGCTTCTTCTTCTTGAGTGAATTTGTTAACGCCAACGATGATACGGTCGCCTTTTTCGATTTCCATCTGCCATTTGTAAGCAGAGTCTTGGATTTCTTTTTGGATGTAGCCTTTAGCGATAGCTTCAGGAGCGCCACCGATTTCGTCAATTTTCTTAATGTATTCCCAAGCTTCAGCTTCGATCTTGTCGGTCAGAGCTTCTACATAGTAGGAGCCGCCCAACGGATCAACGGTGTCAGCCAGGCCGGATTCGTAAGCAACGATTTGTTGGGTACGCAGAGCGATGGTTACAGACTCAGTGGTCGGCAGTGCCAAAGCTTCGTCTTTGGAGTTGGTGTGCAGGGATTGAGTACCACCCATTACAGCAGCAGCAGTTTGCAGAGCAACACGAACGATGTTGTTGTTCGGTTGTTGAGCGGTCAGCATGGAGCCAGCGGTTTGGGTATGTACACGCAGCATCATGGATTTCGGTTTTTTAGCACCGAAACGCTCTTTCATAACTTTGGCCCATACACGACGGGAAGCACGGAATTTAGCAACTTCTTCGAGTACGTTGTTATGAGCATTCCAGAAGAAGGACAGACGACCTGCAAATGCGTCAACGTCCAGACCAGCTTTGATAGCAGCTTCTACATAAGCGATACCATCAGCAATGGTGAATGCGATTTCCTGAGAAGCGGTGGAACCAGCTTCACGGATATGGTAACCGGAGATGGAAATGGTGTTCCACAGCGGTACGTTCTTGGAGCAATATTCAAAAATGTTGGTGATCAAACGCATGGACGGTTTCGGCGGGAAAATGTAAGTGCCGCGAGCAGCATACTCTTTCAGAATATCGTTCTGAATGGTACCACGCAGTTTGTCAGCGGAAACGCCTTGTTTCTCAGCTACTGCAATGTACATAGCCAACAGTACGGAAGCAGGAGCGTTGATGGTCATAGAAGTGGATACTTTATCCAGGGAAATTTGGTCGAACAGGATTTCCATGTCAGCCAGGGAATCGATAGCTACGCCTACTTTACCAACTTCGCCTTCAGCCATCGGATCGGTGGAATCATAACCGATCTGGGTCGGCAGGTCGAATGCGCAGGACAGGCCGGAACCACCGTTAGCCAGCAGGTAACGATAACGTTTGTTGGATTCTTCAGCGGTGGAGAAACCAGCATACATACGCATGGTCCAGAAACGGCCACGATACATGGTCGGTTGAACACCACGGGTGTAAGGATATTCACCGGGGAAGCCCAGTTTAGTCATGTAGTCAAAGTTTTCACCAAGATCTACCGGGGTGTACAGTCTGTTAGGAACCAGGTTTGCGCGTTCAGGGTTTTTTACCAGTTTAGCTTCAACTTCAGCATGATATTTCTCTAAACCGGCTTTAATTTCTTCAAATGCCATTCTCAAATCCTCCTTAAAATATTTGTGTTTCATATTTCGGATTGGACGGTTCCGAAATGATGGTGAGAGTGTTCCGTCTATGACGGCTATATATGGCAAAGTCTAGGGTGAGACTTCGTCAACTAAGTTTATTTGACAAAGCCTTGGGTAAAGCTTTGTCTATGTATACCTGCCGGCGGGAATCTCACCCACCGGCAAGCACATTACATAGTTTAACCTATTTTGCAAAACTTAACAAGGGGTTTCGCAAAGTTTTTTTAAAATTATTTACCTTCAACCATGCCTTCCATGGAACCGGTTTCAGCAAACAGTTTGTAGCAATCGAATGCTTCTGACAGGATGTGCGGGGTTTGGCTGTTGCCGCAAGCTTCGCAAGCGCGTTTGAAGTAATCATACAGCCAAGGTTGATATTTCGGGTTAGCGATCTGATCGATGATGATCGGAGCTTTCTCTTTCGGGCTCAGGCCACGCAGGTCAGCAACGCCACGTTCGGAAACGATAACGTCAACGTCCAGAGTAGCATGGTCGATATGGCTGCAGAACGGAACTACGGAAGAAATCTTGCCGCCTTTTGCCAGGGAGTTGGTGAAGAATACGGTCAGGTAGCCGTTACGAGCGAAGTCGCCGGAACCGCCAACGCCGTTCATCAGCTTGGTGCCGCAAACATGAGTGGAGTTTACGTTACCATAGATATCAACTTCAATAGCGGTGTTCATTGCGATTACGCCGATACGACGAGCAACTTCAGGACTGTTGGAGATTTCTTGCGGACGGAGCAGCAAGTATTTTTTGTAGTGTTCTACGTTCTCGTAGAATTTCTTTTGGCACTCAGGAGACGGAGTCAGAGCGGTACCGGAAGCAACGCGGAGTTTACCAGCGTCGATCAGGTCGAACATACCATCTTGAATAACCTCAGTGTAAACGGTCAGGTCTTCGAAATCGGAGTTAACCAGACCATTGATAACTGCGTTAGCAACGGAGCCTACGCCGGATTGCAGCGGCAGCAGGTTTTTCGGCAGACGGCCTTCTTTAACTTCATTTTTCAGGAAGTTAACGAGGTTAGCGCCCATATGTTTAGCGTCTTCGTCAATTTCGCCCAGCGGACGAACTTTATCAGTAATGTCACAAGGTACAACTGCAACGATTTTATCTACTTCGCAAGGAATGTAGGTGGTACCGATGCGGTCTTCCGGTTTTTCAATAGGAATAGCTTTGCGGTACGGAGGATCCAGAGGAACATAGGAGTCATGCATGCCTTCCAGACCTACCGGTTGAGTGGTGTTAACTTCAACGATAACCTTTTTAGCGCCAGCTACATAAGAGGAGCTGTTGCCCATGGAAGTGGTCGGGATCAAGCCTACTTTGCCATCGCCGAGGTCGTTGATTTTGCAAACTTCAACGATTGCAACATCCGGACCGGTCGGACGGCCAGCCATGAAGCCATAGCGAACCATTTGAGCCATGTGGGACAGATGAATATCAGCGTATTTTACTTTACCAGCGTTGATAGCTTTACGCATGGTGCCGTTGGTCTGGTAAGGCAGACGACGGTCAATAATGCCAGCTTCAACCATTGCTTGGTCGATTTCAGGACCAACAGATGCGCCAGTCCAAACGTTAACTTTGAAAGGAGTTTTTTTGCCCTTTTCAGCAAGAGCCAGAGGAACAGCTTTCGGATAGCCAGACGGTGTAAAACCGCTGACACCTAAATTGTCACCATCTTTTACGAATTCTGCAGCAGCTTCAGCGCTCATCACTTTGTCAGCTACTACGTCACAAATGCGATCTTTAATATCGATCATGTTTACCTTCCTCCTTTTAATTAGGACATTGAGTTTTTATAAGGGTGTTACCCCTTTGCATATAACTTATCAGCAATACCTTGCGGCATTACGAATAAGATATTACCGTATATCAAGCTCTTCACAAATATTTCATACTTGACTATATAGTCATTTCGACATATAAGAGAAAACTCCTGCTTGTACTATAAATATTTTTTCAAAGGCTTCTTTACTATCTGCTACAATTATAACACATTTTCAGAAAAACTTCACTTTTTTCTGTCAAATTTTTCCTGTGTTTTACATAGCAGGCAAATTGCACTCAACGATATATATAATACCAATAAAATTGTAACACTGCAAGCTTTTTCTTTACAAATTTACAAAACACCCCCTTCTTTTCAAGGAAAAAAAGGGGGTGTTGTATTATCCAGATAGAACAATTAACGGTTTTGCGCGTGATAGTGTGTGTGTAATAGACTATGCGCCATCTCGGAAAGAGGTTTACCTAACCAAGTATCATAAAGTGTTTTTATTTCCGGGTTTTCGTGCGATTTTCGTAATTCGCTTGTACGGTCGCAATTAAAAATAGCTTCACGGCGTTTTTGCCTGATAGAAGCATCTACCGGAACCGGCTGACCGCCGCCGCCGATGCAGCCGCCCGGGCAGGCCATAACCTCAATAAACTGATAATCCGCTGTACCTGCTTTAATGCGTTCCAACATCATTTTAGCAGATTTAAGCGTATGTACTACGGCAACCTTCACGGATACACCTGCTACATCAATAACAGCTTCACGTGTCTGCTCCATGCCGCGCACCTCATTATATTCAAGCTTCGGCAGTTCCTTGCCGGCAACAACTTCGGCCACAGTACGCAGAGCCGCTTCCATTACGCCGCCGGTTGTGCCGAAGATAACTGCGGCACCGGTGCCGGTTCCCAGAGGTGAATCAAATTCTGCTTCTTCCAGCGCATTAAAGTCAATGCCCGCCTCGCGGATCATACGTCCCAGCTCACGTGTAGTGATAACTACATCTACGTCGCGATAACCGCTGGCGCACATTTCCTCGCGTGCAGCCTCAGCCTTTTTCGCAGTACAGGGCATTACGGATACACTGACGATTTTAGCCGGGTCAATGCCTGCATGTTCCGCAAAGTAGGTTTTGGCAACAGCGCCGAACATCTGCTGCGGAGATTTGGCAGTAGACAGATGCGGCAGCAGCTCAGGATATTTCAGCTCAATCATATTTACCCAGCCGGGGCTGCAAGAGGTAATCATCGGCAACACGCCACCGTTCTGCAAGCGCTGCAGGAACTCGTGCCCTTCCTCCATAATAGTAAGATCGGCAGAGAAGTTTGTATCAAAAACCTTGTCAAAGCCTAAATGACGCAATGCCGCCACCATTTTGCCGGTAACAACCTGACCTGCCGGAATGCCCATCTCTTCGCCCAGGGCTACGCGCACTGACGGAGCAGTTTGTACTACAACAACCTTCTCAGGATTATTGATTGCATCCCAAACCTTGTCTGTATCATCCTTTTCCACGATAGCGCCTGTCGGGCAGACATCGGCACACTGGCCGCAGTAGGTGCAGGCACTGTTGAGCAAATCATGCTCAAAGGCTGTAGATACCATGGTGTTGAAGCCACGGCCGGCAAAGCTGTAAACGCTCATACCCTGCACATCACGGCAGACACGGATACAACGGCCGCAGAGAATGCATTTTTCCTGATCGCGTACCAGTGACGGATTGCTGTTATCAATAGTACGCGCTCTTGTTTCGCCACCCTCGAAGCGCAGCTTACGCACGCCCAAATCAGCGGCAATTTTCTGCAGCTCGCAGTCACCGTTCTTCTGACAGCACAGGCAATCCTTCGGATGATTGGTCAAAAGCAGCTCCAGCACTGTTTTGCGTGCTTCGCGTACCTTGGAGGTATTAGTTTTTACTACCATACCCTCGCTTACGGGATATACGCAGGAAGCAACCAGAGTGCGTGCACCGCTGGCTTCTACCATGCACAGGCGGCAGGCACCCTCCGGACGCAGGTCCGGATGATAGCACAGCGTAGGAATATAAATACCCGCGCTGCGTGCAGCCTCCAGGACACTGGAGCCTGCGGGGGCCTGAATCTGTTTTCCATCAATTGTCAAATTAACCATCTGCATCATCAGTCCCCTCCTTATGCCTTGCTGATTGCCTTAAACGGGCACGCCGTCATGCAGGCACCGCATTTAATGCATTTGTTCTGGTCAATAACATGTTTTGTTTTCGGCGAACCGCTGATAGCCTGTACCGGGCACTGACGTGCGCACAGCCCGCAGCCGCGGCAGGCATCGCTGATTTCGTAATGCAGCATCTTTTCGCAGACGCCTGCAGGACAGCGCTTCTCTTTGATATGCGCTTCGTATTCATCTCTGAAATATTTCAGGGTGCTCAAAACAGGGTTGGGAGCGGTTTGTCCCAAGCCGCAAAGAGCTGTTTCCTTGATATTCTTGGCAAGGTTTTCCAACAGCTCGATATCGCCCTCGCGTCCCTGGCCCTCCGTAATACGGGTAAGGATTTCCAGCATACGCTTCGTGCCTTCGCGGCATGGAGTACATTTGCCGCAGGATTCCGACTGCGTAAAGTTCAGGAAGAACTTGGCAACGTCAACCATGCAGGTATCCTCATCCATAACAACCAGACCGCCGCTGCCCATCATAGCACCGGCAGCAATCAGGGAATCATAATCAACAGGCAAATCCAGCATGCTTTCAGGTAGACAGCCGCCGGACGGGCCACCGATCTGTACAGCCTTAAACTTTTTACCGTTGGTAATACCGCCGCCGATATCATAGATAATTTCGCGCATGGTAATACCCATAGGCACCTCTGCCAGACCGGTATTATTGATTTTGCCGGTCAAAGCGAAAACCTTGGTGCCTTTGGATTTTTCGGTACCAAGCTGGCAGTACCAGTCTGCACCGTTAACGATAATCTGTGCAACATTGGCAAAGGTTTCTACGTTGTTGATATTCGTCGGCTTGCCCCACAGGCCGCTGACCGCAGGGAAAGGCGGACGCGGACGCGGCATGCCGCGCTTGCCTTCGATAGAAGCCATCAGTGCAGTTTCTTCGCCGCAGACGAAGGCACCGGCACCCTCTTTAATATGAATAGTAAAGCTGAAATCGCTTTCAAAAATATGCTCGCCTAACAGGCCCATTTCTTCAGCCTGAGCAATTGCGGTACGCAAGCGTTTGATAGCAAGCGGATATTCCGCACGTACATAGATATAGCCTTCATCCGCACCCATAGCATAACCACAGATAGCCATGCCTTCCAATACACGGTGCGGGTCGCCCTCCAATACGCTGCGGTCCATAAATGCGCCCGGATCGCCCTCGTCCGCATTACAGATAACATACTTTTTATCGCTCTCGGAGTTTTTGGCAAACTGCCATTTCATACCGGTCGGGAAGCCGCCGCCGCCACGACCGCGCAGGCCGGATTTTTTAACCTCGTCCACAACCTCCTGCGGAGTCATCTGCGTAACAGCCTTAGCCAATGCCTCATAACCGCCTACGGCGATATATTCTTCAATAGCTTCCGGATTGATAGCGCCGCAATTACCCAATACCAGGCGATGCTGCTTTTTGTAGAAGCCGATTTCCGAATAACGCGGAACCTGCTCCTGATTTATGGGTTCACGATAAAGCAGACGCTGTACGATGCGTCCTTTATATAAATGTTCTTCAACAATGGTTTTAACGTCCTCCGGCTTTACACTGCAATAGAAGGTACCTTCCGGATAAACGATAACCAGCGGTCCGTGCTCGCAGAAGCCATGGCAGCCTGTTTCAACAACCATAACCTCATCCTGCAGGCCGAACTTTTGCAGCTCTCTGGCAAAAGTCAGCTGAATTTCCTTCGAGCCGTTAGCCTTACAGCCCGTACCGCCACACACTAAAACGTGAGCTCTTATATGCTGCATAATATTTTCCTCCACCTGTTTTGTTTACAAGCTACGATACATCAGCTTCTCCAACAACTGTGTACCCTGCCTGCGGCTTATTCCTGATCCAGCCTGCCTACGACAAGTTCTTCCACAATATGACCGTTTACCACATGCTCTGCGATAATTTTGGGAACATCCTCCGGGGTTACCTTGCCATAGGTAATGCGTGCTTCACCCGGACGCACTACATCCACGAGCACCTCTTTTTCGCACATGCCGATACAGCCTGTCTGCTGCACCTGCACATCAAATAAATGACGCTTGTTCAGCTCCTGCAGGATAGCGCTCATAACCTCGCGCGCACCGGCAGCAATACCGCAGGTACCCATGCCTACAATAATTTTAGTTCCGGAACTCTGACGCAGCTTGATATCTGCTTTCAGCTTATCTCTCAAAGCGTGTAAATCCGCTAAGCTTTTCATTCGTTTATACCTCCTTACCCTGCACCTGTGCCAGCTGTTCCTTTAAATAAGCACCCAGCCAGGCATATATTTCAGGATTGGCAAAGTCACACGCTTCGCCTAATATTTCTCTGACCTCCTGCGTTCTGAACACCAGCGAGCCGTTGGCACCGTTATAGGCAAATTCCAGCTCCAGCTGCGGCGCCCCTGCCAACAGCACCTGCACGCTGCTCACAATATCTCCCAGCGGTGGCCGGTCAATATTATCTGCCGCAAAATATGCAGTCAGCTCGGTTCCCTTTCCGGGCGCAGACTGCAGCTCCAAATGTCCGCCGCATTGCTGCGTAACCATATCGATAAAGGGAATCCCCATGCCTACCTTTCTGGTAGTACGGCTGGTAACAAAGGGGTCGCACACCCGCTGCAGCATCTCGCTGTCCATACCCTTGCCGTCATCGCGAACGCTGAAAACAAAGTACCCCTGTTCATTTTCGCTGACAGTCAGCCAGATGTGACGGGCACCGGCAGCCACAGAATTTTGGGCTATATCCAAGATGTGTAATGCCAGCTCCCGCATTTTATTTATACCTTGCCAAAATGCCTGCCAGCTTATCGGTAGTCAGGCGTCCATGCGTATCATCGTTAATCTGCATAACCGGCGCCAACCCGCAGGCACCGATGCAGGCTACAGTTTCCAGAGTAAAGCGCAGGTCATCGGTCGTATGTCCGGCCTTAATACCCAGCTGCTTTTCCAAAGCCTGCAGAATTGTTTTGCCGCCACGCACATGGCAGGCAGTACCTTGGCAGACGCGAATAACATTGCGTCCGCGCGGATTAAGATGGAACAATGAATAAAAGGTTACTACGCCGTAAATTTCGGAAATCGGCGTACCTGTTTTATCGGCAATATACTCCAGTACATCCTTAGGCAAATAGTTGTACAGGTTCTGCACTTCCTGCAGAATAGGAATCAACGGTCCTTTAACATCTGCGTATTTTTCCAGAATGGCATCTATGCGCTGCTTTTCCGGATTATCGCCGCAGCAGCAGCTGCATTTACGCTCAAGACGGTTTTCACTATTGTTCATACTACCCCTCCTCTAAAGGATTTTTTGTAAACTTACTCACTCAGTATACCATTTAACAGATAATTGCACAATACTATTTGCGTAAATTTTGTCATATAGCATACTCTATTTATATTATTCTTTGCAAAAGTCTGAAAATTGTTCTGCAAGGACAGCTCGTATCCCTTTACCTGCCAAGGCCAATTTCAGCTCTGCTATCGTTAATTCCTCCACCTGTAGTAAATTTTTCGGTCCCTGTACAAAATCATAAATATTATGTGCATCGGAATTCGTAACAAACGGCAGATAACCTGCCAAACGCTGCAGCTTCGACTGCATATTGCGACGCCAGCCTGCTGCAGAAATTTCGGCAGCAGCAAAGCCGAAGTCCGGCTCAATAAAACCAAGCTGTCCCAGAATGCTGTAGGAAGGACGGTCAATGTGAGCGGCAATGGTAAGGCCGCCCAAAGCTGTAACCTGCTGCACAATCTGCGCCGCTGTCAACGACAGCGGTGCGTGCAGCAGACGCTGCTCCTCACGCACAAACTCGTCCTCGGCATCTACTACATACTGGGCGCCGAAACTTTCGACATCATTCAGCATACCGTTCATATGCTCATCAACCAGCAGCTGCCATCTCTGCAGCTGCTCCAGCGTATCAAACAGCGCCACAATATGCGCCTCTTCACTGCTTTCCACTTCCATACCGGGAAATACCTTCACGCCGTAGCGCTGCGCTGCCTCCAGCGCAGCCGGCACGTTGGCACTGGCGTTATGGTCGGTAATAGCAACAGCGCCAATGCCATACTCGGCGGCACGCATCACAATATGATGCGGTGTCATTTCTACCTCAGCACAGGGCGAAAGCAGCGTATGTACATGTAAATCCGCCAGAACTGTCCGCATTGCTTAGTCCTTCTTGCCAACACCCAATTCATACAGCTTGCCGATAACCTCAAAAGCAGGCTCCTCGGTTGCCGCAACAACAACATCATTCAGATTTGCCTTATGCAGCGTATCCTCCGCAACCGGACCGTCGCCTGCTACGATAACTGCCGCAAAGCCAATCAGTGAAGCAACAGCAGCAACATTCTGATGTCCCTGCATAGTTACCCAAACCATACCGGTCTGGCCCTGGCCCATAGCATTACTCAGTAAATCGGAAGCATAACCGCCTTCTACCTCTGCATATAAAGCGTCCTCGCTTACATCCTTAGTCAGAAGCTTCAAATCAAGCTTCTCAATCATCTCTTTAACCTTCATCGTTGTCTGCCTCCGTTTTATTTATTTCTGCCGGCTCATGATAAATAGGTATCTGCTTAGCCAGCTCCAGCATGCCCTGTGACAATTTATGTACACTGGCACGCAATTTAAAAATACAATCTATCTCGTGCGCCTTGCCCTGCACGATATCCTCCGCCAGTCCCTGACAGCTGGGTGCGCCGCAGGCACCGCAGTCCAGACCGGGCAAGGAACAGAGCACTTCTTCCATGCGCTCAAATTTTTTCATCGCTTCCATGATATCATCATCAAGCTGCATCATCGGACGCGCCACCAGCTTCTTGCGGTAAGCCTCCGAATGAGGGAAATCCTCCAGCACCATCGTGCGCGCCATCGCCTCACGCCTGTCCGCCGGCTCCTGTTTCCGCAGGCTTGCGATACGCCTGCGCAGGTTACATTCGGCCACGAACTTGTTTTCTGCTGCAAGAAGGCCGCCCAGGCAGCCTCCTTTGCAGGCACTGCATTCCACATAATCAAGCTGCGGCATTTTATTCATAGAAACCTGCTCCAACAGGTCATACACATTATCAATGCCGTGAATTGCCAAACCGTTGGTAATTCCGGCGCTTTCTATTTCGCCGCCGTAGGTTCCCCAGGCCATGCCGTAAGAGGAACCGGTGCGCACATTCAGCTCATGCGTACCGCCAAGATTCTTCAGCAGCAGGCCGTAAATCTCCGACAGGCTGAAGCTGCCGGTAAGCTCTGTATGATGCACATCTACTGACTGGCGGATATTAGTTTCCTTGGACGGACAGGGCGAGATAAACCATACGCCTATCAGCTCCTTTGGCAGCTGCTTGCGCGCCGCCGCTTCACGCTTTACGTAAATCGCAGCAGCCTCTGCCGGCGGCAGCACAGGCACCACCTGCTTAATCAGCTCGGGGAACTTTACCTGAATCAGGCGCATAACTGCGGGACAGGTAGATGAAATCAACGGCTTGCGTCCGTTGCTGTTCTTTTTTACATATTCTTCTATTTCCAGGGCGATATACTCCGAAGCCAGTGAAACATCAAAAATTTCATCAAAGCCTATATTATGCAGACCCTGCCAGATGCTTTCCAGCGGAATATTATCCGGGAACTGCGCATACAGTGAAGGCGCAGGCAGCACAATATTATAAGCATAATCTGCCAATCCATCCAGCGTGTCGGTTTTTACGTTAAAGGCATGATAGGGACAGCCTGCAGCACAGGCACCGCAGTCAATGCAGCGGTCTCCCAAAATCTCCGCCTTGCCGTTGCGTACGCGGATGGCCTCTGTCGGACACAGCTTGACGCAGGATACGCAGCCCTGACATTTATTCCGCTGCAATTCCACCGAATGGAAATATGTTGTTGGTTGAGGAGCCATTGCGTATCACCTCGTTTCCTAAAATCTCTTACAAATCCTCGCTCTGGTGCTTGAACTGCATCGTGATGCAGGTTCCTTCACCCACCTTGGACTGAATATCGAACTTATCGGAGCACTTTACCATATTAGGCAGGCCCATGCCGGCGCCAAAGCCCATCTGACGCACATAATCAGGCGCAGTAGACCAGCCCTCCTGCAAGGCCTTATTGATATCAGGGATTCCGGGGCCGTGGTCGGTTACCGTAATAACCGTAGCATCCGGGAAAACCTCGGCCGCTACATTGCCGCCGCCGGCGTGAATGATAACATTCATCTCCGCTTCATAGGTGCCGATAGCAATACGGCGCACAATATCTGCCGGAATGCCCAGGCGCTGCAGCATCTTTTTTATTTTAGAAGAAGCTTCGCCTGCGCGCTCAAAATCTCCGCCAACGCAGTCAAAGGCTAATTTTACTGATTTACTGTCTGTCATTTTGCTTTACTCCTTTTTGCTGCAGCCACGGATACCTGCTCCGTAAAGAATGCCGCAGGCTTCAAATAAGGTATAATCGGTAGCCAGAACCGGCAGATTGTTTTCCGCCGCCGCTGCCACAATATCAGCATCAGGCACCTTTCCACGCACAAATACCAGCGCGCTCAGCTCCGTCATATCGGCGGTGCGCACTACCTGCATATTAGTCAGTCCCGTGCACAGCAAGGTATTGCTTTTGGTAAAGGCCAGAACATCGCTCATCATGTCACTGCCGCAGCAGGACTCAATTTGGCGGTGCATCAGCTCGCTGCCGGTCAGAACCTTGGCCTGCAGCAGCTTTTGTACATTATACAAATCCATACACATAGCCCCTTCCTCCATTTATTACAGCTTTTATCTAAGCAAAATATCTGTTTTTTGCCAGACTTGATTACATTTATTGTACACTTTAATACGCAAGATGTAAATAAATAGTATAGCATAACTATGTAAAAAAGAAGACCGGCCCACAGGACCGACCTTCAAACTTTATTTAGTGCTAACACGCTTTACTCTACAATGCCTGCCAAAGCCTGCTGCAAATCCGCCAGCAAATCTTCCTTATCCTCCAAACCGCAGGACAGACGAACCAAGCCTGCAGGAATACCGGCCACCGCCAGCTGCTCATCCGTCATCTGACGATGCGTTGTAGTTGCCGGGTTCAGGCAGCAGGTACGCGCGTCGGCAACATGTGTTTCGATTGCCGCAAGCTGCAAGCGCTTCATGAATTCTTCCGCCGCCTTGCGTCCTCCCTTCAGGTTGAAGGAAACTACGCCGCAGCCGCCGTTGCCAAGATATTTTTGCGCCAAAGCATAGTATTTATTGGATGGAAGTCCGGGGTAGTTGACATATTCCACCTGCGGCTGCTGCTCCAAAAATTCCGCTATAGCCTGAGCGTTTTCTACATGGCGCGGCATACGCACATGCAGCGATTCCAGGCCAAGATTCAGAATGAACGCGCTTTGCGGTGATTGCACAGCGCCGAAATCACGCATCAGCTGCGCCGTTGCCTTCGTAATAAACGCACCCTCCTTGCCAAACTTTTCAGCGTAGGTAATTCCGTGATAGGATTCATCCGGTGCGCACAGACCGGGGAACTTGTCGGCATGCGCCAGCCAGTCGAACTTGCCGCCGTCGATAATCGCACCGCCAAGGCAGGCAGCATGTCCATCCATATACTTCGTGGTCGAATGCGTTACGATGTCTGCGCCCCATTCCAGCGGACGGCAGTTAATCGGTGTCGGGAAGGTGTTGTCCACGATCAAAGGCACACCATGACGATGCGCTGCATTGGCAAATTTTTCAATATCCAGCACCGTCAGCGCAGGATTAGCAATAATTTCGCCAAACACTGCCTTGGTGTTGTCCTGAAAAGCAGCGTCCAGCTCCTCGTCCGTAGCATCGGGCGAAACAAAGGTCGCTGTTACACCCATCTTTGCCAGTGTTACATCAATCAGATTATAGCTGCCGCCGTAAATCGAAGAAGAAGCAACAATATGGCTGCCCGCCTCGCAGATGTTGAACAGGGCAAAGAAGTTAGCTGCCTGTCCGGAAGATGTGAGCATTGCTGCAGCGCCGCCCTCCAGCTCCGCAATCTTAGCTGCTACGAAATCGCAGGTCGGGTTTTGCAGGCGGGAGTAAAAATAGCCTGTAGCCTCCAGGTCGAACAGCTTGCCCATCGCCTCGCTTGTATCGTACTTAAATGTAGTGGATTGGATAATAGGAATCTGGCGCGGTTCGCCGTTGCCCGGTTTATAACCACCTACTAAACATTTGGTATTGATTTTAAAATCACTCATTTTCTATCGCTCCTTTAACAATTTATCATTGTATTATTGATTGGCAGGAATTGCTGCACCCATGCGCTGCAGCTGCAAAAGAATTTTGTTATATTCGCCCAAAGCCTTATCCAACTTATTACCGCTCGCCGGTGCCAGCTCGTGCAAATCATACGGCGTATCCTGGTAAACAATGTTCAGCCAGTTCATATAGAACAGATGCGCGTAACTGCGCCATTTAAAAACCGGTTCCTGCGTTGTATCGCCATCTGGGAAGTAGAACTCCGGCAAAGCAATCGGCAAATTCTTTTTCTTATCGCGGAAATATTCATTAGCCAAGGTATAGCGATCATATTCGAAATGGCCTAAAACGAAGATGCGGCGCAAATCCTTGGTAGCACAGATGTTGATACCGTTTTCTACCGAACGGGACAGCACCTGCAACGCCTTGCAGGCATCAATCGCATCATCATCAACCGCGGTATGACGTGACTGCGGAATAAAGTATCTGTCGTCAAAGCCACGCAGCAGCGGATGATTCTTCACCGTCAGGCCGTAGGGGAAGATGCCAAACATTTTCGCCGGCAAAATCGTCTTGTTAACACCATAATAATGGTACAAGGCAGCCTGCGCGCCCCAACAAAGTGTCATCGTAGAATAGCAGTGATATTCTGCCCAGTCCAGATAAGCTTCGATTTCCTTCCAGTAATCAACAGCCTCAAAGGGAATGGTTTCTACAGGCGCACCTGTCATCAGGAAGGCATCGTAATAGCGGTCCTTAACATCATCAAACTCCAGATAAGCGCGGTCAAGATACGAATTATCGGTATGCGTAGTTTCACGGCTCACAGTACGGCAGAAATCAACCTCTATCTGCAGCGGAGAATTGCCCAAAAGGCGCAGCAGCTGAATTTCCGTCGGCTTCTTCAGCGGCATCAGGTTCAGCACGCACACCTTCAGCGGACGAATACGCTGCGTTGTCGCACGCTGCTCTGTCATGGTAAAAATTCCTTCCTCCTGCAGTTGGCAGATAGCGGATAAATGGTCATTGATTTTAATCGGCATTGTTTGTTCCTCCTACATTTCCTAACTTAGATTTTCGACTTGTTACAGGAGGATGAGCAATAAAAAAGCTTCCGTTCCTGTAAAAATACAGGGACGAAAGCGTTGCTTCGTGATACCACCCTAATTCATCCATATGTCACCACACGGACCTCATCAAGTACGCAGGGATTGTTTACCCTTTAATACTCCAGCACTGTAACGGGTGCACCCGGACGGCCTAAATGCATGCATCTCAGCCCATCGGCTCCAAGACCATCTTCAATGTCACCACCTGCTCCCTCTTGCACCATCACGAAGGCTCTCTTTGCCAGGCTCGTACATTTACTCTTCTCTTCATTGCCCGTTATTAAGTTATGTACATGATAATACAGTAATTCTTTGTAATTGTCAACAAAAAGTTGCAGTTTTCTCGTAAAAAAAGGAGATGTCAGAGATTTTGTAAAGCAGGTTACAGAAATTGCAGGAAAATGTTGGTAGTAGCAAAAAGCACCGAAATCTACAGTAGCAATTGTATGGCCGATTTTATTTTTGTTATTTTTAGAATTTTCTCTTGACTTTGTTTTACCTTTTCTTTATACTTAGCTTAGCTTCAAATTTACAACAAAATAAGCAGTGCCTATCGGCTTACGTCGGTAGTAATTTAGCAGTACCTATGGTATCCGAACTTTCGGATGCTATGTGTACTGCTTTTTTGTTTGGCAGCTTATGTTGTATTTTGCCGGAGCAAATATTATAATTAAAGGAGGAAACTATGACCAAAAAACTATCCGAAAGCAGTCTCCTGCTGACACAGGAAGAGCTGCAAAAGCACATCTTAGGCATGACCTTGTTCAACGACTTGCTTGCCAGAGCTGTTTTAGAGGACAAAGAGGCCTGTGAGCACATTCTGCGTATCCTTACCGGTATCAAAACACTGGTAATCAAAAAGAACAAAACGCAATATGTCATCAGCAAGCTCTCCTCGCACAACATCATTATGGATGTACTCGCTGAAGATGCCAACAACAAGCTTTATGAAATTGAAATTCAGAAGGCAGATGGTGGTATTGCACACGAAAAACGGATGCTTTATTACGCATCAACTATCATCAATGAATACTTTTTTAAAGGTGATCAAACTTATGCATCTGTACCCGAACTGCACATTTTTTATATCAGCCAGACAGATATCTGGAAGCTTGGTAAAACCTGCTACCCTATTTTAAAGTTTTTAGGCGATACCACTACTCCTTACAACGATGGCCTGCATATGTGCTATATCAACGCAGAGGTTAACGATAGCAGCGATATTGCACAACTTATGCAATATTTTTCTACCGCCGCCGCAGATGATTTTAGCCAGGGAAAACTTTCACAATGCATTAATAATCTCAAAACCACAAAGGAGGGACTCACAACTATGGATAATTTCAGCAAGCAAATTTATGAAGCTGGCATTAATGATGGAAGAGCTGAAGGTTTGGCTGAAGGCAAAGCTGAAAGCATCAAAAATCTTATGTCTACAATGAATGTCTCCATTGACCAAGCCATGGATATTTTAAAAACTCCGCCCGAAGAACGTCAATACTTCAAGGACATGTTAGCTAAGGAGCAGTAGGCTCCGCCTACCTAAAAAACAGGCCTGTCACAAAAGGACAATGTCGATTTGCTGACGCCAGAAAATCCATTAGTTGGCTGTAGCTTATATTTTTATACCAGGACCGCTATCCGGTCCTGATTTTTTTCATATACGGCAGATTGAAAGCTTACTGCAGTACACAAAAATTCAGCACACACAGTATCACCTGTATGATAAGCATTATTATTGTTTTCAGAATTTTCACTTGATTTTATTTACTATTTTCTTTATACTTAGCTTAGCTTCACACTTACAACAAAATAAACAGTGCCTAGCGGCTTACGTCGGTAGTAATTTAGCAGTACTTATGGTATCCGAACTTTCGGATGCTATGTGTACTGCTTTTTTGTTTGGCACCTTATGTTGTATTTTGCCAAAGCAAATATTATAATTAAAGGAGAGAAAACAGTATGCCGGCTATTTCAATGTTTTATGGTATTATTATCAAGATGTACAACAACAGTGAACACAATCCGCCTCATTTCCATGCATCATATCAAGGATATTATGCTACCTTCAATTTTGATGGTGAGCTAATTGAAGGAGATATGCCAAAAAGACAGATTAAATTTATAGCAGCCTGGACAGAAATTCACAAAGATGAGCTAATAGCCAATTGGGAACTGGCTATTAACGAAGAACCCTTATACAAAATCGAACCATTGCGTTAAAAGGAGTGACCACGATTATGAAAACGCCAGTATGGGTAGTTACCAACGTACAACCGCAAAAGGATTATACGCTGATTTTAACCTTTGCCAGCGGCGAAAAAAAGCTTTTTGATGCTCGCCCACTTCTTGCAAAAGCAATCTACAAGCCATTGAACAATCTCAGTTTTTTCCTGACAGCTAAAGCTGATTGTGGCTCCGTAGCCTGGAGCGATGAAATTGATATTGCACCGGAATATTTATACGAGTGCAGCCTTCCTTTGCAGGTTATTTGAGCTGCTACTTAATTTTGCTAATGTAAGATTAGCAGGGATGGACTTACAACTATGTATAATTTCAGCAAGCAAATTTATGAAGCTGGCATTAATGATGGAAGATCTGAAGGAAAAGCTAAATACATTAAAAATCTTATGTCTACATAGTGCAACCGAGGTCAGCAACGCTGCCCTCGGTTTTCTTATCTGTTTCCATACATCTTCTTATAATAATTCTGATACTCGCCATTAATAATATCCTGCCACCACTTTTGGTTCTCAAGATACCATTTAATGGTCTTTTTAATGCCATCGGCAAACTTCGTTTTGGGAAGCCAGCCCAGCTCATTATGAATCTTAGTCGGATCAATTGCGTAACGCATATCATGACCTTTGCGGTCAGTTACATACGTAATCAGGCTCTCCGGTTTGCCAAGCTCCTTGCAAATCAGCTTTACGATATCAATATTGCGCATCTCATTATTACATCCGATATTATATACCTCGCCCACTCTGCCCTTATGAATAATCAAATCAATAGCCTTGCAATGGTCCTCAACATAAAGCCAATCGCGTACATTCAGTCCTTCGCCATATACAGGTAAAGGTTTATCTGATAAAGCGTTCACAATCATCAATGGTATCAGCTTTTCGGGAAACTGATAGGTCCCGTAGTTATTACTGCAGCGCGAAATCGAAACAGGCAAGCCATAGGTTCTGTGATAAGCCATAACAAGCAAATCTGCACTTGCCTTGGAACTGCTATAGGGAGAGCTCGGCCGAATTAAAGCTTTTTCGGTAAATGGCTTGGCATCTACAGAAAGTGTTAAATCTCCATACACCTCATCCGTAGAGATCTGATGGTAACGCCTGATGCCGTATTTACGGCAGGCATCCATCAAGGTCGCTGCACCAAGAATGTTCGTCTGCAAGAAAATACCAGGATTTTCAATGCTGCGGTCAACATGTGATTCTGCAGCGAAGTTCACCACGATATCGGGATGTTCTTCCTCAAAAAGCTTGTCTACTGCTTCTCTGTTGCAGATATCTGCCTGCACAAAGCGAAAGTTCTGCTTGTCCATCACAGATTCTAACGTAGAAATATTACCTGCATAGGTCAGCTTATCAAGGCAGATAATGCGATAATCCGGGTACTTGGCCAGCATGTGAAATATGAAGTTGCTTCCGATAAAACCGGCACCGCCGGTTACGATAATGTTAATAAGAATGACCTCCACGGAAAAGAGATAATTGTAGTCATACTGAATGAAGCCGATAAATAAGCTTACTCCTCCAGCTCTTTGAACGGTAAGAAAAAATCAACTTCTTGGTTCTTAGGTATGCCACTGCTATGCTATTTCACTATCCCCTTCAAATACTCCAAAAACTTATCCTTTAAATCTTCTCTTCTCAGCGCATACTCCACCGTTGCTTCCAGATATCCTTGCTTGTCGCCAACATCATAGCGTCTGCCAATAAAATCATACGCATACATGTTTTGCTGTTTTGCAAGCACCTTCAGTGCGTCTGTCAATTGAATTTCACCGCCACGGCCAGGTTCAGTACGCTCCAAAATGGAAAAGATCTCCGGAGTAATAACATAACGTCCAAGCACAGCTAAACGACTGGGAGCTTCTTCCACTGCAGGCTTTTCTACCATGTCATTTACTTTGAAAATACGCTCAGCAGCAGTTGCTTCACTTGCAACAATACCATACGAAGAGACCTTTTCTTGCGGTACGGTCTGGCAGCCAAGTACACTGCCGCCAGTTGTATTATAAACATCAATCAGCTGTTTAAGACAAGGGTTTTCGTCATTATACACAACATCATCACCCAAAAGCACCGCAAAAGGCTCATCTCCCACGAAGGATTTAGCACACAAAATAGCATGTCCTAAGCCTTTAGGTTCTTTTTGGCGAATATAGTGTATATTAATATCAGCTATAGCTTTCACCTGCTCCAGCAAGTCAGCTTTGCCATGTTCTTTCAAGTTTAACTCTAATTCCGGATTGCGGTCGAAATGATCTTCAATAGCACGCTTATTGTGACCGCTAATAATAAGAATATCCTTGATACCGGAAGCAAGTGCTTCTTCAATGATATATTGAATTGTCGGCTTGTCTACAATAGGAAGCATTTCCTTTGGACAAGCTTTGGTGGCAGGCAAAAAGCGAGTGCCTAAGCCTGCAGCGGGGATGACTGCTTTAGTTATTTTCTTCATCTTAACAGCTTCTCTTATAAAATCATTAGTTATTTTTCGATTTTACTATATATCATGCTAATTGTAAAATGTATCATATTGAACATTTGAAATCTTTATCAACTGATTACATTTAACAATACCTAGATGAATTATCTGCTTCTATTTGCTGCTTTTCCTTCTTGAATTTATAGAACCAATCTGGTATTAAGAAGCAATTTGTTCTATGCTCTTTAATCATATATTGAATTTCTACAAGGTTGCTTATTTTTTCTGTTTTCTTTATATACTTATATTTGCTTTCATATGATATTATCTTTTTCCTTATGTTTCCTAGCCTCTTTATATCATTTTGCAATGAAAATATATTTGAAGAACAATAATCAAATATTGGTAAAATCCAAGAAATAACTATAAAGATATTAATATTACGGTAGCAAGCTAACCCAACAGAAAGCAGAGCAAATACTACTATGATTACGTATTCTACACAAATATATTTTTTTCTTAACTCTGCGTCCCAACAAATGTTTTCATTTTGGCACCTGAAAATCTCTTTACATGGTTCACAGCTTGAGTAATCACTATACCAATTTTTAAATGGTGCTAAATTCATAGAAAAAACTCTTTTAATATGTTCAGCTATCTGCGAATCTGTTAATATGTTTCCCCATTTACCAGATGAAAAAGTGCAAGCTCTAGAATATAGGCTGACATCAAAATACTGTTGTATTTCAGCAGCTTCTTCTTTTTTAGTATTTATACATCTATCTAGGCGTTTGCCTATAAATAAAACCCATATGGCAACGAATGATGGTATTGTTGCTAATTCGCTACAGTTGAAAATTGCCAAAACAACCGATATAACTGTAGAAACAAAAACGATATTTCTTTTCCAACTCATTCTTTTTTTAGCCTGAGTATATTTTCTCCTTTGCGTATATAGACACTTTAGTAGCAATTCATCATTCTGGCACTCGTAAATGTGCTCAGTCTTCATACTTTGGAAAAGTTGATCCAAAAATCTCACCCCATTTTTGAATAGCTTGCTTATGTTCTCCATCAGCTTCAAGTTGCAATGCAGTTCTCGCTTTTTGGACATCTGCACCTGCTTTTGCAAAAAGAATATCCTTATCATCAAATTCTAACGTATTGATATCTCCCTGTATTCCTTTTAAATCATACACAGGCCAGTATATATTTCGCTCGATACGCTCTAAAGCTGAAATAAAAGAACGCTTGATACCATATGAACAGAAATTATTTGTCTTTCCATATGTTACCAGCATTGTTTCCAATAAATATGATTTTATTGTCGTAGCATTTTTTACTTTGTTCCATTTTTTTATCAGACGAATCACTTCAAGCAAATTCCCATCATTATATTTATTAGCGTCTGTGACACAACTTCTATCAAATTTAGGATCAGTCTTCATCCATCTTCCCTCTCCATTAGGAATTAAATAGTAAGAACGCCCATCCAACTCTGGTACAGTATGGAAGCAAGGAACAATATCAAAAGACCATTCCCTTGATATTAAATTTAATGTTACAGCTTGATGGTCTCTTCTTATATCAGAACTACGATAATCGCTGAGTTTTTGTAATTTTTCTCTGAATTTATTTAGAACAGTTTTGCTATTTAACTCTCCGGAATCATTTACGCATGATTTTAACATAAGATTTTCGGAACTTGGAGTTATGCTAATGTCATTATAGCCATTATGCTGAAAATATGAGCTGCCACAAGCATGTAACCCTATCATCAAATCGACATCATCTAATTTGCGGCATTTAGTTTTTCTAGCGAATGACCCAAAGTATTCATTGAACTCACTCCATAACCGAAAGAAACCATCTTTACCATCAAAACCAGCAATATTCTCCATTAAATTATCTCTGCTGCTTCTTGCCGCTTTAGTCACATCTGGATCTAGATTAACAACATCTCTCAGGAAAATTTCAAAAGCTTGATTAACTGTCTTAGCCATTTTTTCAGCCTCCTTAAGTTATAATGATTGGGGCGCAACGCTCATAAATAATACCCCTTATGATAATAATTATATCACAACCGAAAAACTTTTGCTTGTTTTCCGCTTTTTTGTTTATTGAAAAACGCATATAAAAACAGTTTGTTGTTTAATCGGAACGAAATTTTACATATTTTTCACATATCAGCAAACAGAAAACTACTTCGTGTTATGCAAGAATACCTTGAATATTCAAGGCTAATCATAGAAATTATTGGTAATAAAACACTATACATCTGAAAATGGTTTTTTTCCTTGCTGAAAACAGGGAATTTATTCGCTCTTTTTGAGGAATTTGGGTTAACAAAATACATTTTATCTGACCACTCTTGCATTTCACGATTGGTGTTGACAATTTGCAAGCTGTTGTCCATGTCATAACACACTCCAATTCAATTTAATTAAAGTGGTTAGAAGTGTCTACAACACTCCTAACCACTAAAAAGGCACATGGAACGATGTTCCATGCACCTATTATATATTATTGAATTGAAATTTTATATCCGCGTCATATTTGACGCTTACCAAACACCGCCAAGCGCACGCTTGGCGGTGTTTCACTTTATCATTTATTAATCTCTTCTGAATAAATCTCTTGTATATACCTTCTCCTGCACATCGTCCAAGCAACTGTCATAACGGTTTGCAATAATCGCCTGGCTTTCAGCCTTAAACTTCTCCAAGTTGTTTACCACAAAGCTGCCAAAGAAGGTGCTGCCATCTTCCAGCGTAGGTTCGTAAACAATAACCTTCGCGCCTTTAGCCTTAATGCGCTTCATTACACCCTGAATACTGCTCTGGCGGAAGTTGTCGGAGTTGGATTTCATTGTCAGGCGATATACACCTATTACAGGCTCCTTGCCCTCCATCTGCGCATCGTATTCACTGTTGGCTGCATAACCGCCGGCAATCTCCAGCACGCGGTCCGCAATAAAATCTTTACGCGTTCTGTTGCTTTCAACAATCGCTTCGATGATGTTTTCCGGTACGTCTGCATAGTTCGCCAGCAGCTGCTTGGTGTCCTTAGGCAGACAGTAACCACCATAGCCAAAGCTGGGATTATTGTAATGATTGCCGATACGCGGATCAAGGCAAACGCCGTTGATTATTTGCTGGGTATCCAGGCCCTTCATTTCTGCATAGGTGTCAAGCTCGTTGAAGTAGGAAACGCGCAGAGCCAAATAAGTATTGCTGAACAGCTTAACAGCTTCAGCTTCGGTAAAGCCCATGAACAATGTGTCAATATTCTCTTTAATAGCGCCCTCCTGCAGCAGGCCGGCAAAAGTATGCGCAGCCTTTACGAGACGCTCGTCCTCCAGGTCGGTGCCCACGATAATGCGGCTCGGATACAGATTATCGTACAGTGCCTTGCTTTCGCGCAAAAATTCAGGGCTGAAGATAATATTTTTGCTGCCGGTTTTCTCACGGATGCTCTTGGTGTAGCCAACCGGAATGGTGGATTTGATTACCATAATCGCATTAGGGTTATATTGCATAACCAGCTTGATTACTGTTTCTACAGCACTGGTGTCGAAAAAGTTCTTCTTGCTGTCATAGTTGGTCGGTGCAGCGATAATAACAAATTCTGCATCCTTATAGGCCTTTTCCGCATCCAGCGTAGCCACCAGATTAAGATCTTTTTCTGCCAGATACTTTTCAATATAATCGTCCTGAATCGGAGATTTTTTGTTGTTGATCAGTTCAACCTTTTCCGGGATAATATCTACAGCCTTTACCTCGTTGTGCTGCGCAAGCAACGTAGCCAGGGACAGACCAACGTAACCGGTACCGGCAACGGCAATTTTCATGTTCATTATGCTCCTTTGTTCGTATAATTAGCAGTGATAAAATTTCTTGTACCATTCGGCAAACTTGCGTAGGCCTTCGCGCAACGGCGTACTCGGTTTAAAGCCAAAATCACGTTCAAGCGGCGTTGTATCAGCGTAGGTCACAGGTACATCACCGGGCTGCATAGGTACAAGCTTTTTGTGTGCTTCAAAGTCATAATCAGCAGGCAGCACTCCTGCGCGCAGCAGCTCTTCCTGCAGAATGGTCACAAAGTCTAGCAGGTTTTCCGGGTGGCTGTTGCCAATGTTATATACTTTATACGGCGGCAGCGGCAGTCCGTCTTCGCCTACCTTACGCTTAGGCGGTGCCTGCATCACGCGTTTTACGCCTTCAACGATATCATCAATATAAGTAAAATCGCGCTTGCAATTGCCATAGTTAAAGATTTCGATGGTTTTTCCTGCCAACAGCTTATCAGTGAAGCCAAAGTAGGCCATGTCCGGGCGGCCGGCAGGACCATATACGGTGAAGAAACGCAGTCCGGTTGAAGGAATGTTGTACAATTTGCTATAGGCATGTGCCAGCAGCTCGTTGGATTTTTTTGTGGCAGCGTACAGAGATACTGGATTATCTACCTTGTCGTCAGTGGAATACGGCACTTTTTTGTTGGAGCCGTAAACACTGGAACTAGAAGCATATACTAAATGCTCTACGCCCTTGGAACCATTGTCATAAGAGTGGCGGCAAGCTTCAAGGATGTTATAAAAACCGATGAGGTTGCTTTCGATATAAGCATCAGGATTGGTAATGGAATAGCGCACGCCAGCCTGTGCAGCCAAGTTTACTACTATTTCCGGTTGGTAGTCGGCAAAAATTTTATCAATCAGCGCTTTGTCGGCCAGGTTGCCTTTGATAAAGATCCATTGGGATTCGCTGAGCTCGATAGCGCTGGCAGCAATCTGTTCCAAACGGTATTCTTTGATAGATACGTCATAGTAGTCGTTCATGTTGTCCAAACCGATGATCTGCACCGGTGACAGGGAGCGTAAGAGCTCCATTACTAGATTGCTGCCAATAAAGCCGGCAGCACCAGTTACTAAAATTGTTTGCATGATATGATTATCTCCTTACGTAAGCATAAAATAGTATGCTATGCCATATTATACCACTATTTAACAAAATATCCCTTATATAATATAACATGAGGTTATGTAGCTTTCAAATCAACATTTTGCTTTCAAGTTACTGGTACTGTCAATAGTTTTGCGCAAATTTCTTCAGACATCCTAGCAGAAGTTTAGTTATATAAGTTTAACGGTTAGTGCACTTCACCGTTAAATATCAACTAGCTTCTGCTTTAGATACCTTTG
>ERZ773248.965-NODE-965-length-29314-cov-5.014901_pt1 | contig 29314 bp, 31 predicted proteins | sample MGYA00580518_ERZ773248 | MGnify/ENA primary metagenome ERZ773248 (study PRJEB29015, sample SAMEA2737762) | human gut metagenome | biome: human gut; feature: human-associated habitat; material: faeces | place: China | collected 2012 ...
GAACTGATCCTTCGGGCGTTCCTGATACCCAAACCGCCCGATTTCACCCCTCTTTAGGAAAAGGCCTGCGCTGGCAGGCCTTTTCTGTTTCTCCCCCATTTCGATCTATATATTATATCAGTAGAAGCTCCCGGAAATATTCCGGGGGCTTTAATTCTGTCCGAAAGGAGAAGTAAAATGTTCGAAAATCAAAAATTCCTGACGCGCGGCGTGATGGCTGACATTCCGTCATGGCTGACCAATCTCATGTGGCATATGGTCCTGACGATGGAGGTCGAGAATCAAGATTACTTGCAAGTGTTCACGCTGACGAAATCACCAACCGGTCAGCACATCATCCACGAGCAGGAGCAACCGCTGTACCGTTACGAGCTCGATATACCGTGTGACGATGCCGTAGATGCGAAGGTGTTCGTCATCGACGATTTGACGCATTCTACTATGCTGCTCGCTGAAGAATATTGATATTTACCAGACGAAATGGAGGAACAACCAATGAAGGAAACAAGAATTTGTGCAAACTGCGGCGCCGAGCACCCGATTGAATATATGTTTGAGGTAGAGGGAGACTGGCTCTGCGAGGACTGCACGGATCGCCTGACCGTAATCTGCGACCACTGTGCCGAGCGAGTCTACGAGGAGAATGTCGTCGAGGATGACACGCACACGCTCTGCGATCACTGCTTTGACGAATATTATGTTCGCTGCGATGACTGCGGGCGTATTATCCACCGCGACCGCGCGTACTGGGACGGTGACGACAACGCTTACTGCGCGTCCTGCTGGGACGAGCACAGCGAGGTCATCCACGAGTACAGCTACACGCCAGACCTTGTGTTTCATGGCAAGGGTCTGCGTCATTTCGGCGTTGAGCTCGAAATTGATGACGGCGGCACGGTCAACAGCAACGCCCAGAAGCTGCTCGACATTGCGAATAAGGATGCCGAGAACTTATACATCAAGACGGACGGCAGTCTGGATGAGGGTCTTGAGCTCGTCACGCATCCGATGACGCTCGAATACCATTTGAACGAAATGCCGTGGGCGGAAGTCCTCCGCAAAGCGCAGAGCATGGGGTACCTCAGCCACGCGGCCGGAACCTGCGGACTTCACGTACATATTTCTCGCTTGGCCTTTGGCTGCACCTACGAACAGCAGGAGGCCGCGATTGCGCGTCTGCTCTACTTCGTTGAGAAATTCTGGGCGGAGCTGCTTCGCTTTAGCCGCCGCACCCAGTCCCAGATGAATCGCTGGGCGGCTCGGTACGGTATCCGGCTCACCCCGTCCGAACAAATGAGCCACGCAAAGAATTCCTGCGCCGGACGTTATACGGCGGTCAATCTCACGAACTCGGATACGGTAGAAATTCGGATGTTCCGCGGCACTTTGAAGTTGAATACTCTCAAAGCCACTTTGCAGATGGTTAACCATCTGGTTGAGGTGGCTGTTGCTATGTCCGATACCGCCGTACAGGAGCTTAGCTGGTTTGATTTTCTGGATGATGTCACTGAGCCGGAGCTTATTCAGTATTTGAAGGAGCGTCGTCTTTACGTTAACGAACCTGTATCTGCAAGCGAGGAGGAGTAATATGTGCAGTTTATTCGGCTTAATCGACTTTAAAGAGTGCCTGAGCACCCACACGAAGAACAAAATTCTGAATACGCTGGCTCGCGAATGTCAAGTGCGCGGCACGGATGCGACCGGTATCGCGTACAATTTCAACGACCGCCTGCGTATCTACAAGCGTCCGATTCCCGCTCGGAAGATGAAAATCCACATTCCGCACGGCGTAAACGTCGTAATGGGTCACACTCGCATGACGACTCAGGGCAACGCGCAGTTTAACCAGAATAACCATCCGTTTCTTGGTCAGATTGACGGCAGCAGTTTTGCTCTCGCGCACAATGGCGTTCTCTGGAATGACAAAGAACTCCGTATGGAAGAAAATCTCCCGATGACAAGTGTTGAAACGGACAGCTACGTTGCCGTACAGCTTCTTGAACAGCAGAAGACCCTCGACTTCGACAGCCTACAAGCTATGGCTGAAAAGGTCGAGGGTTCATTCGTCTTTACGGTACTTGATAAGGACAACTCCATCTGGTTCGTTGTTGGAGATAACCCGCTGTGCGTGATGTTTTATGATGGCTTCTTGATTTATGCCTCGACACAGGAAATCCTCTGCAAGGCCATCAAAAAGCTGCGTCTGAAAGCGCCCACCGATATTCTGGAGCCAAAGGAGGGCGAGATATTGAAAATTGATCGCAGTGGCCGTATCACTACCGGGGCATTCGCACCGAGAACCAGCTATGAGCATTGGTGGCGGCGTTATTCTCCATATTACCGTGACTACTGCGTAGATACGCCTCCGAACTATGACGACTTATTCAGTGTTGCAAAAGCCTTCGGTGTTTCGACTGAAGAAGTACAGGCACTGCTCGACTATGGCTGCTCCGAGAAAGAAATCGAAGAAATGCTGTACGACCCTACCCTGCTCCATGAGATGACCGGCGAATTGTTATACGCATATTGATTGAAGGGAGGCGATACGCATGATTGCACTCGGCCCAATCTTTCAGGCCGTCGGCGCTGTGGTCGATTTGATTATCGAGGCCGTTGAAAATTTCTCTGACAGCTGAAATGGGGTGAAAAGATGAACGCAGGAAAAGTCATTCTCGGTGCGCTGACTATTATCGGCCTGCTGGCCGACATCATCGACGATGATTGAACACAAAAATACCGACTCATCAAGAGTCGGTATTTTTTGAGCGTGTCATTAGGCTATACCCATCTGAAACAACGAAAAACTATGTCAATAGGGTCGTTTTCGGACTTTTGAAATATGTCAAAATGTGCGGCGATCCTATTGACATAAATGAGTTTCAAAGGTATTTCGCATTGATCTTATGCAGGCAATCCTGTAAAGTTGTGCTGCCGTTATAGATAGCAAGGCACATTGCCCGTATTTCATCGGTCATCTCCAGTCCTTCCATGCGGCAGGACATGGCAATGTTATTAAGAATTTCGGTAATCTTAGTCTGTTGTATATTCGGCATAGTAAGCAATTCTCAAATTAACCGCACTTCAACCGCTCGATAAGCTTGTCAAACAGCGATACAAACTCGCTCTCAATCTGCGAGTAAATTTCCTGTGCGGTTGCATCATCATAAAGGTGCGAGGTTTGGTTGCGAGCATTCAGCAATACAATCCACGCCTGTTCATCATCAATCAGGCCATACGAGAACGCCTTGCGCATCGTTGCTTTCGGACTGTTCAACTCTGTAAAACCTTGGTCAAGTAAGAACTCACGAGTGGTTTTCCACGCCAGTTCGCAGGTGAACTCAAAACGCTGGATTACACCATCGCGAATGATTTTGGCCGGATTCTCTTGATACGCCTGCACGCCTTCACGCAAGCGTTCTACAGCATTGGTGAGATTTTCGAATTTCGTATTGTAACGGTCCAGCAAGCAAATCCCGTCCTTTTCTATATTTTCAAGCAATGCGGCATCGGTATGTTCGCTGACAAACACCAGATCAACCGAATACAGCGAGTCCAGATCATTTTCGACAGCATCGCTGAATTGCGCACGCTGCTGCGCTGTGCAGCCCCAGACCGCAAAATCGTAGTCGCTACGGGCGCGATAATCGCCGCGGGCACGCGAACCGAATAATACCAATTTCGGCACTCCATAACGGTGCGCTAATTGTTTTACCTGTTCGATTGTCTTATCCATCAGCGTCACCGTCCTTATTATTTTTATTATACCATACTTAAAGGAGAGATACACCATGAAAATTGGCTACATCCGCGTCAGTACCGAGGAGCAGAACACAGCTCGACAAGAAGTCCTGCTACGCGAGCTCGGCGTTGATGAGGTTTTCATCGACAAGGCGAGCGGCAAAAACGCGGACCGCCCGGAGCTTACCCGCATGATGAACTACGTTCGGCGCGGCGATACCGTGATTGTTGAGTCAATCAGCCGTTTTGCCCGCAACACACGAGACCTGCTTGACCTTGTGGAACGGTTGACCGAGAAGCATGTAGAATTTGTCAGCCGCAAAGAGGCCATCGACACGACCACGCCTACCGGCAAGTTTATGCTGACCGTGTTTGCGGCGGTCGCGGAGCTTGAACGCGAGTATATCTTGCAGCGCCAGCGCGAGGGAATTGCTATCGCTAAAGAGCAGGGCAAGTACACCGGCCGCAAGCCAATGCCCCTGCCGGACAATTTCGAGCGAGTGGTTGCCCGCTGGCGTGCAGGGGAAATCACCGCTGCGGAAGCCATGCGACAGACAGGACTGAAGGCAAACACATTTTACCGCAGGTGCTCCCAGACTTCTCTTGCACTTAAACGCATCAAATCCATATCATGCGAATACGAGTAAGCGCTATAGAACGAGCGCAGACATTTCTGCCTGCGCTCGTCAGATGTTGTATTGGAATTTTACTGAATCAACCATTGATAATCCTGCCGTCCATCAATCACGTATTCAACAAAAACTCGTTCGCCTTTAATTTGATAAATGAGTAGATACCATTTACCAAACACCATTTTGCGATACTTTTCTGTTACGAAAACACTCGAACGCAAGATTGGGTTTCGATATGGGAAGCTTTGCAGAGAATCTGCCGCTTTCCAGAAGTCAGCTGCCAATTGGCGTGCCAATCGTTCTTCTAACCGTGCCATGAATACCGCATGCTCAACCAGCTGCTGCGCTGCTCGCTTGGATACGATAACCTGGAATTTGTTTTCAAGCTCCGGCATGGCAGGTCTCCCGAATTGCCTGATCCATCATGGAAGCGACTTCATCCACCGAGTAGTCCGGTGCACCGTGTAAGCGGTCTTCCTCAACAGCAAGCAGTTCCTCGCGCAGCTTTAGCATTTTTTCGCGTTTTGTAAATGAATTGATATCCATTACAACGAGATCACCTTCGCCGTTCTTGGTCAGATAAACCGGCTCTCCGGTAGATCTGCACAGCTCGGCAATATCATTGTAATTCTGGCGAATACTTGCACTCGGCTTGATATTCATAAAAGCACCTCCATATAGTAATATCATAATTATATTATACTCTAATAGTGCTATGATGCAATAGCTGTTATCTCGAATCTCAGGATAAAATACCGCCGGGTCTCCCAAATACGGGGAACCCGGCGGCTGCATGTTACTGATTTACTTTTTCAGTTTTTACTTGCTCATCTCGCAGAAGCGCATGAGGATTGCGGCAACCTCTGCGCGGGTTGCGTTATTCTGCGGGTTCAGCTTGCCGTTGGAGCCGTTGACAATGCCGTTGGCTACTGCCCACTGCATTGCATCTGCTGCATAGGTGCTGACGGAAGCTGCATCAGAGAAGCTGTCGAGCTTGCCGTCTGCTTTCGGAGAGCCGGCGTAGCGGTACATCATGGTAACGAGCTGCTCGCGGGTGATGTTGGCATTCGGGTTCGTACCATCGGACACGCCCTTAGTCTTTGCCCACTCCATACTCTTCTCGTACCAGGTAGCGCCGCCGGTGGTATCCTCGCCTGCGTAGCGCGCGAGAACCGTCATCAGCATTGCACGGGTCGTGGTTGCGCTCGGCGCAAACTTGTCGCTGCCCGTGCCGCTCATCAGACCCTTGTCGGAAACGTACTTGACCGCGTCAGCATACCAGTCGCCGGTCTTGACGTCAGAGAAAGACTTGCTCTCTGTCTGACCGCCGTTGTCTGCAACGAAGGTCGGGGTAACCGTTACCTTGCCCTCCGGCATAACGAAGGAGAACTTGCCGTTGCCCTTGTCGGTCACTTCGACGGTTTTGCCCTTTGCGTCGGTGATCGTCAGCTTGTCGAGCTTGTAGCCGTCCTTTGCCTTTACGGTAACAGTAACCGTGCTGCCCTTGGAAGCCGAGGTCTTGTCGATCGAAACCGAACCGCTATCCGACTTGGAAGCGGAAACCGTGGTGCTCGAGCCGCCGCCGCTGCTCGAATGATGCACGGTGAAGTTTGCGGTGATGGTGGTGTTGCCGTTGATGGTGAAGGTCTTCGTAGCGCCGCCCTCAACTGCCTCACCGTTTACCGTCCAGCCGCTAAAGTCATAGCCGCTGTCTGCGGTCGCGGTGAGGGTGACTTCCGTGCCTGCTGCAACCACGCTGCTCTCCAGGCCGGTAACCTTGCCGTTCTTGGCGCTGGTGCTTACGCAGCACTTGTTGTCTACTGCGGACATTGTTGCGGCAGAGGTGCCTTCCGGTACCGGAATAACAGCCGACAGGCTATGATTATCAATCGTGATACCGTAGTTCTCAGAGTAGCTTGCCTTGCCCGGCTCGTAGGTGTAAACAACCAGAGCCAGCTTGTGGCCTGCCTTTACGGTGTAGTAGTTCGGCTGGAGATATACGGTATAATCGTGATATACGCCGTCCTCCAGGGAAATCTTATTAGCTGCAGAAGCGGAATCAAAGCCTGCGCTCGGGTTTGCAAGGTCGATCCAGCCGCGTGCAATAATCTTGTACTTGGAGGTAGTCGGCTTGAACTTGATTACATCGTAATCCTCAGCACCGCTGCCGACCCAGTTGACCGCACCGGTCTTGTTCTCAGTGACGCTGGTGGTGTAGCTCTGGAATGCCTCGTCAGATACGTCAACCAGCATTGCGCTCATCATCAGCGCATCACGGCTGTTGCTGCCTGCTCTCATGACTGCAATGCCATACTCATCTTCAGCGTCATATTCTTCTTCGTCCGTAATCTGATTGTCTGGATTCATGATTTCTTCATGATCCACGCCGCGCGGAGCAGCTTCGACTGCTTCGAAATCAGCTGCTTCGACAGCCTGCTTATCCGGATGCTGAATCGGAGCCGCCTTGATGTTTACCTTGACCGTACCCTTGATAACAGTATCGGCCTTGACATCATAGGTGTACATTGCGCTTGCAGAGGTGGACGCAGTCGTGAACGCATCACGCCAGCTAGAAATACCGGTCATGTTGCTGTTAATGGTGGTCGTGCCGGTTTCACTGTTGGTCAGAGTCAGCGTATTGGCATATGCCGATGCTTCATCCGAGGTCGGCCAGGTCTTCGAAGTAAACCAGCCGCCGTCAACAATGTTGCTCTGTACGGTAACGGTTGCCATATTCTCAGCGCCATTGTTCTGGTCATACAGATAATGACTGAACCACTTGTTCAGAATACCGTTGTAGGTCTCATTGCCAATCAGCAGAGAGGTCTTATGAGAGTCATAGTCCGGGGTGATATGTGCGCCCTGATGCAGGAGCAGCTTGACGTCCTGACCCTTACCTTTAAATGCGTCATACATCAGCTGGAACTGCTTGGTGCGAACGTTATCGTCGTTCAGACCGTGAACAATCAGCGCCGGGCATTTGAAGTTATCATAGGTGGTTTTATCATCAGTTCTCTTACCTGCGTTGCCTGCGGTGTAGTCACGGGTTGCCCAGTGCGTGCCGTAGTCACCGTTCAGCTCAATCTGATCATTATAAATACGGTTGAGGTACTTCTGGTAAACATCCTTCATGCTTTTCCAGTCGTCTTCATCAATATAACGGCCAGCGCAGTAGAAACCGAGGTTATCCGAATATGCCGGATTACGGCCAGTAGAGATACCCTGCGAGTTGGTGTACTCATACCAGCTTGCGATACCTGCAACCGGAACGATGGTCTTGAGGTTTGCTACACCGGTAGACGCAACTGCAAAGTCGGTCGTGCCGCCGTAGGAACGACCGGTCATAGCAACGTTGCCGTTCGACCAGTCAGCCGTGATTTTAATGTTGTTCTTCTTATCGGTATATGCAACACGGCTGCTGTTCTGTGCCAGCCATTCAACGACGCACTTGAATGCGTCAGTCTCTACATCAGCGCCGCAGGTCTCGAGGCCCTCAGAGCCGCGAGTGCCCAGACCGCCTACCTCAACAACCGCGTAGCCTCGAACGAGGAAGTAGTCGTACCAGTCGAGGTCCTCGTAATCGTAGAACGGGTATTTAGGAGAGCTTTCATATGGACTGAGATAGTACCACTCTTCTGCCTTTGCTTTCTCGGCCGCGTCCATCGTGCTCATTTCTCCAGTGGAAACGCGCTGATACTTTGCCGAACCGTACAGGCTATTCAAGTCGTAGCCCAGATCACCCTCCTTATAGGTGAACTTGCGGTCATCGCCGTTATCCGTGCAGCCCGTAATATACGGACGTGCGTCCATAATGGTTGCAAAATTGTGATTATCCCGGTTCTTAGCTGCAGCACGGGGAATCTGCACCAGAGCCTTGACCAGATCAAGCTTGCCATCACCGTCGGTGTCGTAGTTGGTCTCGACGTAAACCGAGTAGCGAATGATGTCGCTGTTAACGTTGCTGTAGCCCTCTGCGGTCGGAACACCGCTCGTGTACGGGAAAATCGGCTGTGCCACACCGTCTACGAACAGCGGCTTACCGTTGTCAATCGCAGTTTTCAGGCCGATATGTTCAGCCTTGGTCTGCATAGCAGACTTTTCTTCCTCGGTGCACGCCGCATCCGCCTTGAAATTGTCACCGATGATGGTCAGCGACTTCGCCATCTGGATATAGTCGTTGTCACTCGGAAACTGTCTTGCCTGCATACCTGCACCCAGCAGAACGCTCTTTACAGCGTCCAGCTGCGTTTCCGTCGCTGCAGCGCCCGCATCAACAGCGCCCGCCTGGCAGGTGAACGACAGGATCATGGAAAGCACCAGCGCGATGCTGGCCGCTCTCTTCTTCATGTGTACTCCCTCTTTCGTGGTAAATATAGGATTTCTACACCTGTCTTTATCATTCAAAGATGGATATTTTACCGTTCCTTCGAATTTTAATACAAATGCTTTTTAAGCATACTCGTTTACTATGAAAATGTCAAGGAATTTTGGACAGAACAGGTGAAAAATGTCTAAAAGCCTTTTGAATTCATGTCACTCCTCTTCACAATTTCGACGTTGCAGTTTCTGAATATGCAAGGATACAATCATGGCAGCCGCATAGTGACCAACAACGTTAACCGCCGTTTTCCGCATCAGCTTATGCACAGCGCAAAGGGCATTGCTACCCTTCTGGAACCTTTCAATCGTAGTATGTTTGCTCAGATATATGTTAATCTGCTGCAGTAAATTCGATTCATCGTTTGGTTTTCGCTCGAGATCAGCAAGCAAATAATCTATAGCGCTCTGGGGCGTAAAAGAACGCAGGATATCACTTTTCAGGCTTGGACGCATTTCCTTAACGTTTTCCCATTTGATATCCTCGAACATTTCTTCTCTATCCTTGTATTCATCTTTTCGACAGTTATTTTTAAACTCATGAACCAGCTTTCTGTAATGTTCAGGCAGCAGCCGTTCCTTCCCATACAGCGGGTAATACGGTGCTGAATGAAAGAGAATATATTTCGACAAAGAAAGATACTCGAAATACTTTCCAAGGAAACCATACAGCCTTTCCGGGTAATTTTTGAGGTCTGCATCCGGATTGACGAACATCTTTTTTGTGGATACTTTCAGCTTACTCCATACGTCTGCTTTATAAATTTCAGTGAGTTTTTTATCCTGATAATATGTTGTCGGATCCGCAAGAATCCGAAAGCCCTTTATAATATCCAGCGTCTTTTTCCCATACTTCTCCTCAAGCTTGCTTTCTCCATATGTTTTGTTCAGCAGATACTTTGGCAAATTTCGGGTAAGTTCTGCTGCTTGTCTATCATCCAAAGAGCATTCCTTTACGATATCCGCCGCTAGTTTTCTCACCCTGCAAAAAGGAAACGCAAACGCTATACGTCGATTGAACAAAGTGCTTTCATTCCTTTTCGATTCCTGATAGTCAAAATCTTCATAACAATCTTTTCGAATGGGAAATACAGTTCTTTTATACAGAACCAAATGTTTTACCAGCACATCCTCTACTCTCTCCAGAAGGTGCTCAGCCGCTTCGCTTATTGCAAAAGTTTCATACACATTATCTGTTAAAGAGCATGAGGTATTGTACTTCAGCAGCTCCGCTTTATCGTGCTTATTCCCGTCCCCCTTGACTTTATATATAGCATTTAATACGAACAGCAGTGGCAGTACAGGGTAGATATAAGGTGTCGAAAAAACTACGTTGCACCTTGTCTTACTACAAACTGTTCTCTTCCTTACAGGCACGCCTTTGTACAGCAATTCGTTATCAAATCGTCGATAGCAATTATTGATATCCTCTGTAATTTTCTTTATCAGGTTTTCTTTTCCATTATCCTCATAGTCATGCCATTTGTTGCTCGTCTCTGAACGGCTCAGCAGATGCGCCATATTACTGATTGCCTGAAACAGGTAATCATTTTCATCATGAATTTTCAACAGCAGTCTGTAGGACTTCATGTCGGCTTCATCATCATAGCTGCGCATATTAATTTTGGTAATATCTTCTTCCGTCCCCAAAACAAGTCTCATATAGAGAAACTGAAGCCCATCCGTGCTCAAGCCTTCCCTTTTGCTGGGCTCGGTCAGAAGAGCTGTAAGAATACGGAAATTTTTATCCTTGTATCCCAGAATATTACTGTTTTCAACGAATTTCGCAAATTCAGGCATCAGCTGTTCGAGCTTACGTCGAAGTTTTTTCTTCGATAAATTAGCATTTTCAAAATCAAATACGTTATCACAGAACGTTCTATCAATTTGTTCCATCATATCGTCCTTTCATACCATTGCATTAACTCGTTGAAAAGCACCAGAATTCATCTTATTTTTTTCGTTTTTCAACGAACACATCTTTTCTTCTTAGATTATACTATACCTCGTCAAGACAAAGGGATGACGAACCGTGTCAGCCCTTTCACCGAGGTCAATGATGGCCACATTGATCTCCTGCATCAGAGGTCTCTCTCATGTCAGCTCATGTACCCCCCCGTTCCCCCACCTTCTCTCCCTGTAAAGGAGCAAGTGTGTGAACCATGTTATTTCCGGGGACAATCCCCGGAAATAAGCGAAATATAAGGAGAATATACTATGAATCATCTCAAACATTACAACCGTTGGTCAGACCCACCGCACGACGGCAAGAAGACTGCACGCCGCCGTACTACCGGCAACATCAACCTGTTCGTTGTCCCCTCCCTGCGTCCGAAGCAGGAGTCGGACAAGACTGCCGTCGAGGCGCCGCCCAACGTGATCGCCGCTGACACCGCAATGGAGGAGCTGACCGAGCGCCCGGCGCTTCCGGCATCTACTGCAGACGAAGCACCAGGCTGGAACTGGACCGAAACCAATATCGACGAATTCGAGGAGGAGTAACAAATGGAAATTTATAACACTGACTACGCACTGTATGTTCAGGACGGCGAGCACGATCCCAAGCAGGTGACGAATTTCACCCCTGTAATCGAAACCGCTTATTTTAATCTGGAGGGTCCGCAGGACATCCCGGCATATCTGGGCATTGAGCTGATTTTAGAGGACGGTTCCATGCGCAGACTTACCCTACCCATGACCTCAAATCTGGCACGCAGAATTGTCGCCGAAGAGCCGCGCGCCATTCTGCTCAAGAGCAGCTATGCCCCCCTTGTCCAGAAACATATTGTCGATCAGCTTTCCAAGATCGGGCGCCCCGGCGAGTGCCAGCGCGGTCTCTACCTGCCGGGCAATGGAACCTACCGTCTGGCGGATGATCGGCACATCACCGTCTGGAATGGACGTGTCGCAGGTTCGACCAAGCTCGAGGTTCCGTATATGATCAGGCCGAACGACAGCTATCATATTGCAAAACACACAGAAAACCCGATACAGACGCTCGTAAACGCCCTGCAGGAAAACGACGCCGCGCTGGTGCAGTCTGTGGTCTATGCCCTGCTTGTCTCGCGCCGCGATGTCCTGACTGCCGAGCAGCATCCGCTGCAGGGCGGTCTGTACATAACCGGCGTTCAGTCGAGCGGCAAAACGACGCTTGCCCGTCGTGTCTTTGGATACACGGAACGTATCGGAACCCCGGGTAAACCGGCACTTATGCTGGAGGCAGTGAGTACAGAGGCATCCGTGCGCGATACCCTTTCGGAGAATCCAGGCTGCGTCGTGATCATTGATGATCTCGCAAAGTCCTCCACGCGCAGCATCGAAGCACATCGCAGGAAGCTCGGCGGAGCCATGCTCCGTCTGGCGGCCAACGAAGGCGACTCTACCAAGAAGAACAGTTCCGGCAAGACGGATCATCGCGACTGCGCCGCCGGGATTGCTCTGACGGCTGAGTTCGTGCTGGACGGCGTTTCCGAGCTCACACGCAGTATTTTCGTGTACCTTGAAAAAAAGTTAAATCTGACCGAGGACGTCCGTCCAGCTCTGATCGGGGCAATCCTTGAAGATTTTGCCGACTGGTTCGCGGATAACTATGAGCACGCCATCGAACTGCTTCATAAAATCGCTGACTCGCCGGATATTCTAAAAAATCTTCGAGTTGATGGTGCGGATGAGTTCACTGAACTGCTTACGCGCGAGCGCCGCATTCAGGACAACCTCGCTCTGCTCCAGTGGGCTTTTGTATGCATGGTCGAGATGATCAAATCGACCGTCAAGCTGTCCCCTCACCGGGAGCAGGCGCTCTATGAAAAGTTCTGGACGGCCGTTCATCTCTCTGTCAGCAAACAGGTGGATGAATTCGCCAAAATCCGTACGCATCTCAAGGAGGGTAATATCGCTCATCTTCTCTGCGAAGCGATTGACTGCGATGAATTTCAGCTTTGTCGTAAAAAATCGAAACTTTTCAAGAGAAACGGTATCGTCTGGAAAGAGAAAAACGGCGTCATCAAACAGGTCGGCATCAAGCAGACCGCACTTGTCCAGTTTATCCGCAACCAGAACGGCTATCAGAACTACTCCAGTCGAAAGATCACCGACTATCTAAAGGATATCGGCTGTCTGACGATCAATGAGGACAAGAGCAATACCGTCCACATCGGCAAACTCAAGGACGGCAAGCGTCCCCTGCCTCGTGTTCTGCTGATTGATGTGCAGACTCTGCGTGACAACGCCGAGAAATATGAACTTTTCGCAGAACAGGCGCGCGAGTAATCCCGTTCTCAGTATAGCACCTGCGGCATCGAGCCGCAATACAGGCGCGGTTCCGCAGGTGTCTGATACGGCGAAATCCGATTATCCCCCACCAGTCGTATATATAGTATAACAATGGAAAGAATATACAATGTCTCTGTTATCCACCCAAACCAAAGGAGGTCAACCCTATGCTCAAGTCCACACTTCCCTGCCCGCTCCCCGACATCCGCGAGGCACGCATTGACCCGACCCTACCAGTGAACGAGCGGCTGCGCCTGTTCGCCGCCGCCATCGGCGATCCGCACCGCTTCCGCGTCGGCGACACTGAGGTCGAGGTGCTATTCGACGACAGCGCGCCCAGCCTGCAAGCCTGCCTGAGCGGCATGTGCAGGCAGCTGCAATAGTGTCAAAAACCGGATATTACGTCCCGAAACTTGCGGTACGCTGCGCGCTGTGGTACAATAAATGTGCAAACACAGCCATCAGCGTGCCGCCTGTTTTTTGGAAGGAGGCACACCAATGGCTCGAAAAAGTAAATATGAGCATTCATCCGCAAAATTATCCACAATCTTGTGGAAGCCCGCGTTATATATTCGTCTCTCACGTGAGGACGGCGACCGCGAAGAAAGCAACAGCATCGCCAGCCAGCGCGAACTGCTGACCGAGTTCGTAGACACGCAGACCGACATGACCGCGCCCCGTCTGTATACCGATGACGGCTGCACCGGCACCGACTTCGACCGGCCGGACTTTCAGCGCATGCTCAATGACCTGCGCGCAGGCATCATCAACTGCGTGATCGTCAAGGATCTGTCGCGTTTCGGCCGTAACTATGTCGGCGTCGGCGAGTATTTGGAACATGAATTTCCGCTGCTGAACGTGCGCTTCATCTCGGTCAGCGACAGCGTGGACAGCTACCTCGACCCACGCTCGGTGAACAATCTCGTCGTACCGTTCAAGAACATTCTAAATGACGAATACGCCCGCGACATCTCCAACAAGGTTCGCGCATCGCTTGATTTGAAGCGCCGGCAGGGCAAATTCATCGGCTCGTTCGCGTCCTACGGCTACCGCAAAGACCCGAATGACCACAGCCGTCTGCTGATCGACGAACCGGCTGCCGCCGTTGTCCGCGATATTTTCAACTGGTTTCTCGCCGGCACGAGCGTACTCGGCATCGCAAAGCGACTGAACGAACAGGGCGTCCCGAATCCATCCGCCTACAAACGGCAGCAGGGCATGAACTACCGCCATCCGGCCTCGGACAAGCTGGACGATCTGTGGCCGGACAGTTCAGTGCGCCGTATCCTGCGCAATCCGCTGTACACCGGCACTATGGTGCAGGGCAAAAACCGTATGAAAAGCTACAAGCTGCATGTCAGCGAGGCCGTTCCTGAGGAAGACTGGATCACCGTTGAGCAGACACATGAGGCCATCATCCCCATCGAACTGTTCGACAAAGCACAGGCGCTTTTTGAGCGCGATACGCGCACCGCACCAACGCAGCCCAAAGTCTACCTGTTCTCCGGCTTTCTTCGCTGCGCGGACTGCGGCAAGGCAATGAACCGAAAGCTGATTTCCCAGCCGCATCGCGACTATTACTACTATATTTGCTCGACGTTCAAAAAGCAGCACAGCGGCGCCTGCACGAAGCATACCATCCGCAGCGACCGTCTGGAGCAGGCCGTACTCGAAACGCTCCGCAGCCAGATTGCGCTGGCAGTCGAGATGGATGAGCTGATTGCAGAGATCAACCGCAGCGGCGCGTGCAGCCGTTCCGCAGACCATCTGCAAGCCGAGCGGGCACAGCTTGAAACCGAGCGTGAGCGCATCGAGCAGATGAAGCTGTCCCTGTATCCGGACTGGAAAGCCGGAGACATCTCCCGCGAGGAATACCATCAGCTGAAGGAGCAGTTTGAGCAGCAGCAGGGCAAGCTCGATACACGCATCGCAGCCCTGCAATCGCGCATCGACGAGGTGCAGAACGGCGTGAGCGAGACCAACTCATTTCTGTCGCAGTTCGTCAAATACCGCAGCCTGCAAACGCTGACGCGCGAGGTCGTTGTCGAACTCATCGACATGATTTATGTGCATGAAGGCGGCAAAATCACGATAAAGTTTAAGTTTTCGGACGCCTATGCGGCAGCACAGGACTATATCCAAAAGCACGGAAAGACCGCATAGTCCTAAAACTCCATCTTCCCCCGCTGCTGCCGACACCCTTTCCGCGCTGTTGGAGGATCTCGGCGCACAGCCGCGGGACTTTGACTGCATCGTTACCGGCGACCTCGGTCACATCGGTGCGGACCTGCTGCTGACGCTGCTGCGTGGCGACAGCATCGACCTGTCCCCTGTCTACTCGGACTGCGGCAGCCTGATTTTTGGTGACGAGCAGGACGCGCATGCAGGCGGCTCGGGCTGCGGCTGCTCAGCGGCGGTTCTCTGCGGACCGCTGCTGCGCGATATGCATCGCGGCAAAATCCACCGGCTGGTGTTTGCGGGCACAGGTGCGATGATGAGTCCGACCTCGGTGCAGCAGGGACAGCCGATTGCAGGTATCTGCCACGCCGTTGTACTGGAAAGGAGCGAAGCATGAACTACCTGAACGCTTTCTGGGTCGGCGGACTGATCTGTGCGCTGTGTCAGGTGCTGATTGACAAAACCAAGCTGACACCGGCGCGTGTTCTCGTTTCGCTGGTGGTGCTCGGTGTTATCCTGCAGGGGCTCGGCTGGTATCAGGCAGTCGTGGACTACGCAGGTGCAGGCGCGACTGTGCCGCTGCTCGGCTTCGGATACTCGCTGGCGAAAGGCGTCGCCAAAGCAGTTGCGGAGAGCGGTCTGCTCGGCGTGTTCACCGGCGGCGTGACCGGTGCGGCAGGCGGTATTGCCGCCGCGATCGTGTTCGGCTGTCTGTTCGCGCTGCTGTCCAGACCGCAATCGAAGTCGTAAAAAATAACACTCCCGCTCGGAATCCACCTTCCAAGCGGGAGCGTTTTTGCAGCCAATTCTTTCTTTATCCGATTACGCAGATCACGGTCATTACCATGGCGCATACCACCGCAGCCGCGCTGACAGTGCGTACCTTGCTTACCGCGCCATCGGCCTGCTGCCGGTCTTCACTCAACAGCCATGCCGGTTGGAAATAGAACAAGATACCGAGAACGAACAATACGCCTATGCTGACCCAGTCATAGATTTGCATTTTCAATGCCCCATTTCTTCATTTCCGTAACCCAATACTCTCTCTTCATTTCTCTCTCCTGCTTCCGTCTGCCGAAAGCTGCGGCACTAACCGACCGGCTGCAATCCGTCGGCATCTGCCGCTCGCGCACCTGCGTCTGTATACGCGGTGCGGACCTGCTCATCGCCTGTCTCTGCAGGTGATTCTTTTTTATCAGGTTGATATTATTTTATCACATCCTGCTGTAAATCTCAATGTTTCTGCGGCTTTACAAAACACTTTCTCCGATTTAACCAATTTCTTTTTGGTGTTTTTGGCAGGAACCCTTTATTTTTGTGCACTTTATCTGTATCTATCTCCTTGCTTTATTGCATATTTTCGAGTATACTAAGAAAACCGAACTTTATCCCGTAATCGGGAAGGAGGAACTTTTCCAAATGCTGTACTCCCAAAACAAAAAACGCGGCTTCACGCTCGTGGAGCTGATCGTCGTGCTGGTGATTCTTGCGATCCTCGCGGCGCTGCTCATTCCGGCACTGACAGGATATATTGATAAGGCGAAAAAGGATCAGGTCATCGCGGAGACACGAATGCTGCATGAGGCGGTGCAGACGGAGATGTCCGAACTATATGGTTCTGCAAATTGGAAACTTAATTCCAACACCACACTTGCAAACAGTACAGGTACAGCAATTGGTAGTAATTCTAGTAATAATCCTAATGGTTATGATTTGAAAGCCAACTACGATAAAATTGCAAAACTTTCTGAAGTACCTTGTCTGCAGGAAGGCGGTTCTGGACATTTTCTCGTTCTTATCAATAGTAAGGCACAAATCCACGCGATTATTTATCACTCCGACCGTGACTACCTCGGTCTTTACTTTAGTGATACCAACCAATATAGTGCCTATAAAATTGGCGAAACCGCTGAAGGCGGTACAATAAGCGATAACCTGTTCAGTTATTATTATAGTTCGGTTTATTATAATGCCGCCGTTGATGCCGTGCCAAAACCTGATGGCTCTTATTCGGATAACCGTTATTATTTTTGGTCCTGCACTGGTATTCGCGGTATGCTGAACATCAGCGAACTTGTTCTCCCATCATCATAACAAAAATCCCCGCCACTCGGCGGGGATTTCTTTTACCATATGATATTATGCCTCAAACCCATCCGGGAACACAACGGTCAGCATCCACTTGAACGCCTCTTCGCCGTAAACGGCGTGCGGCACCTTTGCGGGCATGACCAGCGTTTCGCCAGCCTTGACGATATGCGGCACACCGCCGACCGTAAAGCGTCCGGTGCCCTCGAGCACGGTCACCATTGCGTCGCCGGTGGAGTCGTGCGTGCCGATCTCCTCGCCCTTGTCAAACGCGAACAGCGTAATGCTGACCGCCTTGTTCTGCGCCAGTGTCTTGCTGACCACCTGTCCCGACTGAACGGAAACCAGCTCGGCGAGCCTTACAACGCTCTCGTGGTCGATATTGCGGATGAACTTGTCCATAGCTTCTCCTCTTTCCTGTCGTTTGCTTTATGCGGACAGTATACCACGCCAAGCCGCCGATTTCTGTTGTCCGCACAACATTTACAGAAAAATCGAATTTTCCTTGCGCGCTTCGGTGCGGAATTGCTCGAGCATAGCCGTGTGCGACAGGAAATCCGGATCATCGAATTTCTTTGCACCGCTCGGGCAGTAAGTCGTGCAGGCACAGCATTTAATACAGGTGCCCGGAATATTAGATGGGTCATTCGGGTCAATCGCACCCATCGGGCAGATTTCCGCGCACAGACCGCAGTGCTCACACAGCATCATCATCGTGCTCGGCTTAGCCTTCAGGAACTTTGCGGGCGTTTTGTCAGTCTTGAGCGGCGTGTAATAGGCTGCCTGCGCGTCACCCGGTACCTTCGGCGGCTTGATTTCTCCCCCGCTTCTCAGCTTGAGCGCCGCATCCTGCGCCAGCATACGCAGCTCACTGAGGTCAGCCGCGTCCGGACGGTCTGCCGCCAGCTTGTCCGAGAATACATGTCGGCACAAAAAAGCGCCGCCTGCCGCCGGTTTGAAGTTGTTTTTTGTCAGCAGCTCGCACATTTCGGCAAGCGCGTTGTCATACGCTCTGCCGCCGTAGGTGACAAGTGCCACCGCCGGTGTACCCTCACCGTGCAGGCAGCGAGCAAAGTCCGGCGAAATCTTGTTCGGCAGCCGACCGGCATACACCGGACAGCCGAATACGACCAACTCATCCGGGGCAAACTGATACTCCTGCGCACGGTCAGACGGCGTGTTGAGCGATATGTACCGACACGCTGCCTTAAACAGACGCGCCAGTTCATCCACCGTTGTTTCAACAACGGTCTTTGTGCTGCCTGCCGGACTGAAATACACACCCGTAACTTTTTTGATATCCATATTCTTTTCGCCCTCCGTCTTACGATTATTCCACAATTTCAATACGGAATACGTTGATCGTGTCCACATCGGGGCAGCAAAACACCGCCGTGCCGTCCTCCTGCCCGGGAAGATGGCCGCCGTAACGCAGAATGTCGATGTATGGGAACGCAACGTGCATCGCCATCGGGCAAAGCTGCCCGCGCTCGGTGTCGAAGTCGAAGCTGTCGCCGATTTTGTGCCCGCGGTGACAGCCGTGCTTGCCTTTTCGGTCGATCAGCGTAATTTTGATCTTGGGTCTGCTCATTTGCGCCACGGCTCCTCACCCTGATGCAGAATTTCCATCTGGCAAAGACGCATCGCATTCAGCGCAGTATCGTGTGACTCCGGCGTGACGCACGCGCAGAGTGCCGCGTCAATCACGATGTTTGCCTCCGGAAATGCCGCCTTGCACAGCATGGCGTTGGAAATCACGCAAATGCCGGTGCATACGCCGACAAATTCAATTTCCGTCGGCGGTTCCGGCAGCGCGCGGAGCATGTCCGGCAGGGCTACCGAGCCGAACGTCGGCTTGCGGATGATGCGAGACGCCGGAATGCCGTCCACAGCGGCAGCAATAGCATTGTCCAGTGCATGACCTTCCGTTCCTTCGATGCAGTGCGGCACCGGCAGATGACGCCCTTCGTTTGTCTCCATATAGTTCGGCTGGTGGGTGTCCAGCGTGACAAACAGGTTCTCACACGGTGTATTTTTTGCCTTCTCTGCCACATAGGGCACGATAGCGCGCGCTTCAGCCGTACCGAGAGGGCCGCTGATAAAATCCTTCTGCATATCCACTACGATAAGAATTTTCATAAATTACGGTTCTCCTTTGTGTAGTGGTTATAGTATAGCATTGTTTGATAGGGTTTTCCATGCGTTTTCGTTTTTTAGCGAGTGCTAACCGGTGGATTGCCGCTTACGAAGCGAACGGAACTGCGCTAACGCCGCGCGGGCGCATAAGAGGGTAGACAACCTGCGGTTTTCCACCCTCTTATGAATCTCCCCTTTTCCCTTAGAAAGTCTGGCGCAGACCGGAGACCGGTGACCGCTGCGAAAATGGAAAACGGCAGTCGGGTTGCCGTTGCGTGTCTTTCCCCGCCTTTTCGCAGTTCACAGATAAATTACTGCTACGCATGCGGGTTCATCTACGCAGAGCGCGGCACAAGGTGAATTGCCCGAAGGGCAAGAGAAGGTCCCCTGGGGGATAGCAGTGCCGCACAACTCTTTGGCACGTTATAACGCACGGCACCTGCGAATTTAGGTGTTCGGTACCATTTATTTTCGCAGGTGCTGTCTATAATAACGTGCTCACGAATTGCGCAACACGGTCATGTTGCGCCTGCGAAGACTTTCCGGTCTGTGTAGCAGTAATGTATCTGACACTGCGAACAGGTTGCGAAAGACACTGTAGTAAAAATCCTCTGCCGTTCACCTTTTTCGAAGCGGTCACATGTCGGCAATCTGCGCCAGACTAACTAATAAGGGAAAGGTAGGAGTTCAAAGAGGAAGGGAAAACGCAGGTGTCCCTTCCTCTTTGTCCCCGCCGCGGACGCGGCAGTCTCCCGCGCTCCGCAGAGCGCAACTTCCCGCCCGTTAGGAGTGAACACGCTTGCGCAGTTCGTGCACCCCGCAAAATCGGTGCAGAAAAGACTGCCGCCCAGACAGAGCGTATCGCTCACGCGACTCGTGTGCCCCGGTCAGCCGATGCAGAAAAGGTGCCGCCCGGACAGGATGAACCGCTTACGCGGTTCAAGCGCACCAGTCAATCAGCGCAAAATAATAGACAGCTGCCGCTGTTCGACAAACACCACTTGCCGTTCCACTCCAAATTTGCTACAATAGAAATACATATATGTACAGCTCGGCTGTGCATATGCTGCAAAATGACAAAAATTATGGAGTTGATACCAATGAGCAATCCTATCGTTACGATTGAAATGGAAAACGGCGGCGTAATCCGTGCAGAGTTGTACCCGGAAGTTGCACCGAACACGGTTCGCAACTTTGTTTCTCTGGTGCAGAAGGGCTTTTATGACGGCACGATCTTCCATCGTGTTATCCCGGGCTTTATGATCCAGGGCGGCGACCCGGAAGGCACCGGCATGGGCGGCCCTGGTTATGAGATCCGTGGCGAGTTTACCGCAAACGGCTTCCAGAACGACCTGAACCACACTCGCGGTGTTCTGTCTATGGCGCGTACCGCTGCACCGGACTCCGCAGGCAGCCAGTTCTTCATCATGACCGAGGACGCACCGCATCTGGACGGTCAGTATGCTTCCTTCGGCATGGTTATCGACGGCATGGACATTGTTGACGCCATCGTCAACACCAAGCGCGACTGGCACGACCGTCCGCGCGAGGAGCAGAAGATGAAGTCCGTTACCGTGGATACGCAGGGCGTAGAGTACGAGGCTCCGGAGACCCTGTAACAGAGGGAGAGGATCGGTATTGTACTATACCAATAAGGAGACTTTTGTCCTGTCTGCGGACGGCTGCATGGATACCGAACGCGGCGGACTGGAATCCATTCTGGCCGGCAACGACGAGGGCGCAAAAGGCTGCTGTTTTTCGGTTGCCATGTCGGCAGACGGTATTGCCGTGCTTTCGTCGGACGGCTGTGCTGCCGCGCCCGACGGCACGAGGCTGCCCGTCAGCGATTACAGCTACGCGGAGCTGCATCAGGCGGCGCCGCAGCTGACGCCGGTTAGTCAGGCAATCGAGCTGGCACGCACCTGTCAGGGCAAGATTGCCATCACCGTGCATGATCAGACCATGCTGCGGCAGTTGCGTATGACGCTGCGGTATGCGGATTGTCTGGATGACACGATCATCATCGGTCTGGGACTGGTAGAAGCGGCTCGTGTTGCGTCTGCCAATCCAGATCTACATATCATGGGTGAGCTGCCCAATCTGCCGAGCGAGATTGACGCGCTGGTCAATGCCGCGCAGACAACCGGTTTGTTCGGTCTGCGGGCTGAGCCGAAGGATTTATCCGAGCGGCTGGTTTCGGCGTGCCGACAGGCGGGGCTGTTCACCATGAGCCGATGCACGGACGATCCCAATACGCTTGCGGAACTCATCCGCAAGGGCGTAAACTTTATCGAAACACGCCGGCCGGACATTACGGCGGCGCTGCTGCCTGCCGGTGCGGCTGAACCGCACGGTATTCCGCTGAGATACTGATGAAATCCCGTAAAAGGACGCACATAGTGCGTCCTTTTAAAGTTAATTTGCGCGATAGCGCATATCAAATAGAATTTGCTGTGCAAATTCCAAAAATCCGGGGACATGTGCCACGCAGCGCGGCCGAGAAGCCGCGCAAGGATAGCGTTCGGATTTTTGACTTATAGAGGGAAAAAGTTTCGACCATCGGGAGGAACTTTTGGACGACTTTGGAACGGCCTGCGGTCCGTTCCTCTTGTCGGCGAAACTGCAGTTTTGTGACAGCCTGAGGGCGGACCAACGGTCCGCCCTTTTTCTATCCCTTTCCGCTTGAAATCCTGCAAAATTTGCGTAAATTTCAGTACCACCCACTGTCAGAATGTGCTATACTTAATATGTATAGGTGCCTGCACCTGTCAACCAATATTTGCATCATTTTAGGTAGGAGAGCTCCATGAGATCACTGCGAATTTTACCGGCGCTGCTGTTCCTTTTGCTGCTGGGCGGCTGTGTGTTTCCTTCGGGCGATGAGCTGCTGGCCGCGCCCAAACCATCCAGCAATTACCAAAGCCTGCAGACTGAGCTGGAAAAGCAGCTGGCACAGGGCGTATCCTACGCCTCGCCGAGCGAGGGCGAAAACCGTTCGTCTATTCAGCTTGCCGATCTGGACAACGACGGCGTAGAGGAGGCCATCACGTTTTTCCGCGGCGCCACCTCGGCGACGAGCAACAAATTTACGGTAGCTGTTTACCGCAAGCAGGATGACAGCTACGTCTGCACCGGCACGATCGACGGCCGCGGAACGGCATTGCGTTCGGTCGAATTTCCGGTACTTGAGCCGAGCGGCAAGCGCGGCATGGTCCTCACCTGGCGCCTGCCGGGAGACGGAACAGGTGCGCTTACCATGTGCGATTTTGACGAAAACTGCACGCCGGATATCATTCTTGAAACCGAATATACCGCTATGGAGCTGACCGATCTGACCGGCAATGGCGCAAAGGATCTGCTGCTGATTACGAGCGACACCTCCGGCAAGCGCGTGGCACGCCTGTATCAGTATGACAACGGCTCCATGCTGCCGGCCGGTGAGACGGCGACCAGTCAGGGGACAGCTGCGGTTGAGCGCATGCAGTCCGGCCGTGTGCAGGACAGCAAGACCGCCGTGTTCGCTGAGGAAAAGGTGGCGAATGGCGCCGGTCTGACGACGGATATTTTCGTCTACTCGAACGATACGCTGCGCAATCTGGCACTGGACGGCGAGGATACCGCCAGCCACAGCACCTACCGTCCGGTGGCGGTCTACGCGAGCGACGTCAACGGCGACGGCATCACCGAGCTGCCGCGTGCCGTGCTGATGGCGGGCTATAAGGACACATCCTCGTCCGATGCGGTGTATATGCTCGACTGGTATGCCTACGGCATCGGCAAGGTTCCGGCCAAGGTTGCAACCACTTATCAGAACATTTCGGATGCGTGGAGCCTGCTGATCGACCAGAAATGGCATGACCGCATCACCGCAATCAAGGCAAACGATGGCGGACTCAGCTATGTGGAATTTTTTGAGTACCGCAAGAACAAAATGTCCATCCCGCTGTTTAACATTTACTGCGCGACCGGCTCCAACCGTGAATACTACGCCGAGCGCACCGATCTGATCCAGCTGGGACAGACCACGCAGGCCATCTACTTCGCCAAGCTGACAAATGAAGGCGAGCAGAGCGAGCTGGCGCTGACCGGAGACGAGATCAAAGCCCGATTCTCGCTGGTCAACCAGGCGTGGAACAATTAAGAATCATCAAACGCCGCAGAAACGCGGCAGTTACCAATAAGCGCTAAAAGTACAGGAGGATATTACAATGAAGCGCAAAATTCTGGTTCTGGAAGATGAAGAGAATATCCGCTCCTTTCTGGTTCTCAACCTGAAACGCAGCGGTTACGAGGTAATAGAGGCCGAAACCGGCGAAATAGCACTGGAAAAGTACCATGAAAATCAGGATATCGCGGTTGCGGTGCTGGATGTTATGCTGCCCGGCATCGACGGCTACGAGGTCTGCCGCGCCATGCGCGGCGCGGGCTATCAGGCGGGTGTTATCATGCTGACCGCCCGCACGCAGGAAGCGGACAAGGTAACCGGTCTGATGAACGGTGCGGACGATTATGTCACCAAGCCGTTTTCGGTTATTGAACTGGCGGCTCGTGTAGACGCGCTGTACCGCCGCGTATCCGGTTCGCCGTTCTCCGAGGATGACGTGATCAAGTCCGGTCCGTTCAAGCTCAATCTGCGTGCCCGCGAGGTGCTCAAGAACGGTGTGAAGATCGAGCTGACGCAGATTGAATACGGTCTGCTCAAGGCGTTCATGCAGAACATCGGCAAGGCGCTTTCGCGCGATGAGCTGCTCGAAATGGTCTGGGGACACCACTATGTGGGTGAGCTGAAGATTGTGGATGTGAATATCCGCCGTCTGCGGATTAAAATTGAGGATTCGCCGGCGGACCCGACCCATATTGTAACGGTCCGCGGCTACGGTTATATGTGGGAGGGCTGATATAGCCAATCGCCGCACCCGCGGCGAGGGGAACGGCGGCGGTTTCGCCGCGGAAACCAAAAGGGTAGACACCTGCGGTTTCTACCCTCTTGACTCCCGTTTCCCTTTGTTTCCTAATCTGGTGCAGACCAGAGACCGGCGACCGCTCCGAAATAGGGGAACGGCAGAGGATTTTTTCTACCGTAGGGAAGCACAGTGTGCTCCCATGTCCTAACCGATACGCAGTGTCAGACAGTGTACTGCTACACAGGCGGTTTTATCTTCGCAGGCGCGACACAAGGTGAATTGCGTGGAGTAAACCGTATGTGTAGCAGTCAGAAAACAGCTTGAGCGGCTGAGGTTGCGTAATGGGCGGCCAACGGCCGCACCTACGGAAGATGAACAGTACGCCCGTTCCCCTATAGTCTCAGTTATGAATTATCGCCGTGCCCTCTAAGGGAAAGAGGAAGATTCACAAGAAGGAGGAAACCGTAGGTGGCTTCCTTCTTGTGCCCCCGCCGGGTAGGCGAATTCCCGCGCGGCGTCAGCGCACATTCCGCCGCTTGGTAAGCGGCATCAGAAAGGTCATTTTCTATGACAAATCGCAAGCAAAAACGCAAACCGGAACCGCCTCCGAAGCCGGAGGCACCAAAGGTACAGCACTCGCCGGGCGGCATTAAGGGCCGCTGGCTGGTGAACTCTTTGTCCTTCGTGCTCGTCATTCTGGCTGTTGTGGTCATTTTGATCTCTGTCGGTGTTTCGGGATATTACTATGCCACCGTGCGCGACAACCTCGCGTCACGCGCGGCGACCACGTCGGACACATTCCGCAAATACTTCACCGATACCTACGATCAGTTTTACACGCAGGCGGAGGCAACCGTCACCACATTTCAGGATCAGGACAAGTTTGAACAGCAGTTTCTGGACGCAAACGGCCGTATTCTGCTGTCCACCTCGGGCTTATCCGGTGGCGGTGTTGCTTCGACCGAGGATGCCTCGCAGGCGCTTTCCGGTCAGAAAACCGCAGTTTTCACGGGCAGAGACCCGCTTTCCGGCGAGCGCGTGATGAGTGTCACAGCGCCGCTGCTGAGTGCGCGCGGCGATCTGGTCGGCGGCGTGCGGTATATCACCTCACTGCGTATCGTCGAACGGCAGATCTGGATAATCGTCGGCTGCTCTCTGCTGGCGTGCCTGCTGTTCCTCATGCTGGTTGTGGCATCGAACAGTTATTTTATCCGGTCGATCGTCGATCCGGTGCTCAAAATCAACACCATCGCCAAGGAGATCGCGGCCGGACGTTACGGCGTGCGGCTGCAGAAGACCTATGATGACGAGATTGGCGAGCTGTGCGATACCATCAATTATATGTCGGACGAGATCAGCCGCGCCGAACGTATGAAAAACGATTTCATTTCTTCGGTTTCACACGAACTGCGTACACCGCTGACCGCTATCGGCGGCTGGAGTGAGACACTGCTGGCCGGCGGCGGCGAGGACCCGGAGGAGGTCATGCAGGGCCTGACGATCATCCAGAAGGAGGCGGGCCGTCTGACCCGCATGGTCGAGGAGCTGCTGGACTTTGCGCGCATCGAATCCGGCCGCATGAAGCTGGAGATCGAGACGTTTGATATGTCCATCGAGCTGTATGAAGCGGTTTATATGTATGAAAACCTGCTCAAAAAGAGCGGAATCCGCTTGCTGTACGACGAAGATGTGGATGCAAACTACTATATCAACGGCGATCGCCACCGCATGAAGCAGGTGTTTCTGAATATTCTGGACAACGCCGCGAAATACGGCGGCGACGGCAAGCAGATTGATATTGACCTTAAACGTGACGGCGGCAACATCGTCGCGTCTGTGCGCGACTACGGTCAGGGTATTCCCGAAGCGGAGCTGCCATTCGTCAAGGAGAAATTCTACAAGGGGTCATCCAAGCAGCGCGGCAGCGGCATCGGCCTGGCCGTGACGGAGGAAATCGTTTCCATGCACGGCGGTACGCTGGATATCGCGTCCGAGGTCGGCAAGGGAACGACGGTTACCGTCACCATGCCGTCCGCCAAGTCCGAGGAGGCGCTCGGCATTACCGGTGCCATTTCGAAGGCACCTGAAACCCCGTTTACCGAAGGAGAGCATTCATGACAACGCAAAAGAAAACCACCATCGGTGGTCAGGCAATCATCGAGGGTATTGTAATGAAGGGACCTAAGAAGTCCTGCACGGTCGTGCGCAGGGCGAACGGCGAGCTTGTCAGCAAGACCGAACCGACGCCGAGCCGTGCCCCGATTTGGGAAAAGCCGATCTTCCGCGGCGCGTATACGCTGTTTACCGCCATGAAGGAGGGCATGCAGGCCATCAACTACTCCGCGTCCTTCTTTGAGGACGAGGAAGCCGATGTGCCGCCGTCCAGATTTGAACTCTGGCTGGAAAAGAAATTCGGCTCGGAGGGTCTGAACAAGGTTATCCTGAGCATTTCGACTGTCATCGGCATTGCCCTGCCGATCGGCCTGTTCATCCTGCTGCCGAGCTTTCTCGGCGGTTTTGTGCCGAAAACCTGGGGTGTGCTCGCGCGTAATGTACTCGAGGGCTGCGTGCGCGTCATTCTGTTCCTGCTGTTCATGTGGTCAGTGTCGCATATGAAGGACATCCGCCGCACGTTCGAGTACCACGGCGCAGAGCACAAGACCATTTTCTGCTACGAAGCAGGCGAAGAACTGACCGTTGAAAATGTCCGAAAGCAGGGAAAATATCACCCGAGATGCGGTACCAGCTTCATGTTTGTGCTGATTATCATTGCGACCATCGTTTCATCGATCGTCTTTTCCATCATCGACATTACCAATCCGTTCCTGCGTATGCTCGCGCATTTGATCCTGCTGCCGCTTGTTGTCGGCATAAGCTACGAGTTTAACCGCTACGCCGGCCGCTCGGAGAGCCTGCTCTCGCGTGCGCTGCGCTGGCCGGGACTGATGGTGCAGCACCTGACCGTATTTGAGCCGGACGATTCCATGATCGAGGTTGCGATCACCGCGATGAAGGCGGTCATTCCGGATGACGGCTCGGACGAGTGGTAAGCGCCATGCACTATTATTTTGCACCGATGGAAGGCGTGACCGGTGCGGTCTATCGCCGGACGCACCACGAATTTTTCTCAGGTGTGGACAAGTATTTCATGCCGTTTATCACACCGACCACGAATGAAAAGCTGACGCCGCGGCAAAAGCGCGATGTCCTGCCGGAGTACAACGAGGGCGTGCCTGCGGTTCCGCAGCTGCTCACCAAGTCTGCCGCGGACTGCATCTGGGCGGTGAATGCACTGCATGACCTCGGGTATCCCGAGGTCAATCTCAATCTTGGCTGTCCGTCCGGCACGGTGACGGCCAAGGGAAAGGGAGCCGGATTTCTCGCACATCCGGACGAGCTGGACCGGTTTTTTGACGAAGTTTTCGCAAAATGCGAGGGGATTTCGGTAAAAACCCGTCTCGGCGTGCATGAGGCAAGCGAGTTTGACAAGCTGCTCGAGATTTACAACCGCTATCCCATCACCGAGCTGACCATCCATCCGCGCGTACGGCAGGATTTCTACAAGGGAAAGGTGCGCGAGGAGGATTTCGCGGCGGCGCTGCCGCGCTGCAGCATGCCCGTATGCTACAACGGCGATCTCATCACCGAGCGGGATGTGAGCACCGTCAGCGAACGCTATCCCGATTTACCGGCGGTGATGATCGGTCGTGCGCTGATCGCCGATCCGTCTCTCGTGGCGCGCCTGACCGGCGGCAAGGCCGCAGACGCAAAAACGCTCGAGACCTTCCACGATACATTGTTCATGCGCTACTGCGAAGCCTTCGGCGACAGCCGGATTGCCATGCTGCGCATGAAGGAAATCTGGTTTTACCATCTGAATCTGTTTGAAAACAGCGAAAAAACGGGTAAAGCAATTAAAAAAGCAAAAAATGCCGCAGAATTTCAGTCGGCAGCCGCAGCCGTGTTCCGCGATTGCAGGGTGCGGGCGAACGTCGTGCCGCTGTGGTTCAAACCCGCGTAAATTTAGGAGTTGACCCTGTGTGACCAAGACTATCAACGATGTTTACATGCAGCTTTTCCGCCGCTTGAAAGAGGGCGGTGACCCGATGCCGCAGCTGACCGCGCGGGAGATTACAGCCTACGCCTGCAAAGCAGACAAAAAGCAGACTGCCGGCTGGTCCCATTTCTACGTTGAGGATACGACCGTGGATTACGCCGGTCTGCTGTGCGACCGCTGTCTGGACGGCGAGCCGCTGGCGTACATTATCGGCGAATGGGATTTTTATGGACTGACCTTCAAGGTGGATCGTTCGGTGCTCATTCCGCGCTCGGATACCGAGCGCCTGTGCGAGCTGGTCATTGAGCAGGCCAAAGAGCGGGTTTCACCTCGTATTCTCGATTTGTGCTGCGGCTCGGGCTGTATCGGCATTGCGGCGGCGCACACGGTCGAGGATGCCCGCGTGACCGCGATCGACCTGTCGGACGGTGCGCTGCACATTACCCGCGAGAACGCCCGTGATCTGGGCGTGAGCAGCCGTTTGCTGACCATGAAGGCCGATGTCATGCACGCGCCTCCGCGCGGACTTGGGCAGTTTGATATCATCGTTTCCAATCCGCCATACGTTACCGAGGACGAAATGCAGATGCTCGACCGCAGTGTAGCCGATTTTGAGCCGCATGAGGCGCTTTACGGCGGCGAGGACGGTCTGGATTTCTATCATGCCATCTGCGACAGCTGGGGGGAACTGCTGGTACCGAACGGCAGGCTGCTGTTCGAGTGCGGCTGGCATCAGGCCGACGACGTGGCAGGCATCATGCAGCGGCACGGCTACAAGGATGTCACTATCACCGAGGATTACAGCGGTGTCCCGCGCATTGTGTATGGCACAAATGCTCGTCCGGATGTGGATTTGACGAGAGATGCGTAAATCGGGATTTATTAAGGAGGATATGGATGAAACTGTTTTTATGTTCGCACTTTTCAAGTGT
>ERZ773248.982-NODE-982-length-28708-cov-5.354204_pt1 | contig 28708 bp, 26 predicted proteins | sample MGYA00580518_ERZ773248 | MGnify/ENA primary metagenome ERZ773248 (study PRJEB29015, sample SAMEA2737762) | human gut metagenome | biome: human gut; feature: human-associated habitat; material: faeces | place: China | collected 2012 ...
AGGGAGTTTCACCGTTTTCAATGAGTTTATAGACGCCCATATAGTTAAACGTCTTCGCCATGTTTCTTTCTGGCAATCCTGCTGCTATCTGGTTTTTCGTATGAATATCACCATTAACACATTCATTAGCATATTCACCATCATCAAATGGATACATGTAGTGAGATAGACACCGTAGTTCCAGTCCACATGCATCTATCCCGGCTTGATACCATCCTTTGGGTACGGTAAACAATTCTCTGCATTCCTTACCGTACTCTGTACCAACATGTGGTACTTGAGCAATGTTAGGTTTGCTGTGTGTAGCTCTCCCAGTAATAGCTCCATTGGGATTTACATGACCATGAATTTTTCCATCTTCACCAACCAATTTAAGCCACCCATTCTTACCATCAATCAGCTGTCCTAAGCGTTTAGTAAGTAAGAAGTTTGTCTGGAATAACTCAGCCAACTTACGGACTTCTTCTGGTGCTTCTGTGTCTTTAGCTACAAGTTTGAAAGTTTCTTCATTCAGCTGTATCTTACCGTCTTCATTGTGCATATCTGGATTGCTGAATGGATACTTATAGTAGTCTTTCATGATCCATAGCACCTGCTGTCTACTGTTGGGATTGAACTCTTTATAACGCTGAATTGGTACACCTGCTTTATATCCCATCTTTGCATTGTCTCTTTTTGGTATGAAAACTTTGTCTGGGATACGGGGAACCATATCAGACAACTGCTGAATTACCTCAGTCTGCTTACTCTGCAATGTAGACATAAGCTCTAAAGCCTTTTCCTTATCGAACGTGAAGCCATTGTTCTCCATCTTCTGCATCAGCCATTGTGCCTTGTGCTCCAAAGACAAAGCCTGTTCAGTAGTTGTCTTCTTCTTGCACTTATTGTATAGAGCTTCAGTTACAACAACGTCTTGTTCGTTATAGTCCAACATTTCTGGAGTGAAAATTGCCCAGGCATCTTCTGTCTCACAGTAAGTACTTTTAAGTACTCCCAGACGATATCCATATGCTTTTAGAGAGTGTGAACCATACAAGCGTTTTGGTAAGACACCTATCCTTGTCAGTTTGTTATCAATATAGTTGACTTCAGAAAACACCAGACGAGCATAGACAAGAGTATCAACAACTTTGTCTTTATGAACAGTGAACCATGGATACAGCTTCTTAATGGCAGGTAAGTCGAATGCGATTACATTGTGACCACATATCGTTTCACCTGCCACCATAAGCCTTTTTATACCGTCTTCTATGTTTTCTGGAGTATACCGATACATCGTGTCTGTAGAAGTGTCTTTAATACACATGCAATGGATTTTAGTTAAATCTTCTAATAGTCCATCCGTTTCAATATCAAAAAACAACATATCCTACAACCTCCATCACATATATAGCTTTACATCCTCAATCTTCTCTTTAATTTTGTCTTCTGCACGTTTAGTTTCTTCTCTTAGTTTAATCAGAGAGTAATTCAATTTTTCCATAATCTGCTGACCATACTGAACACGCCGCACCTGGCACTTATAGGCCTGTTTCCGATAAAACTCTTCCAATCGCATCAGAAATTTTAATAGAATCATTGGGTCCTCCTTTCTTAAGAATAGTGTCGTTTAAAAGCTTCCTTCTGACGTGCTGTGGAAAAACTATCAATACGTTTGAGATAACCAATGACACGAGTGGCATAACCAACATTGGTACTTCCACATTTCGTGCACTGCCTTTCCGTGTTCACATCGATATAGCCACAATCGTCACAAATTGTCATTAAGCAGTTAAATGTCCAGTAATTAACGCCCTTCTTACCTGCAAGACACATTAGTTGATACGCCTGTTTCTTAGTCAATAACTGCGCCAAGTTAAGATGACAAGCTGCTCCCCCGTCAAGAAACGCTGTAGTACGTGAACCATGCATATCAAGTTTGTCTATAATGCTGTACTCACTGCTCTCCACAGGAAAGAAATAGGAATTATAGCAGTCTCTAGGAACCACTAAGCCATCTTCTTTGTCCCACTTTGCATTCTTCACACCTAAATTTTCGGCAGGGACAAACTCCGTATTATATTTAACTTTGTATCTTTGGCCATCCTCTTTATTCAACAAGTAGATAGTCTTCAAGGTATCTCTATAGAAGTCTATGTCTGGTTTATCATGCAGAAACTCAGAAGCTTCCAACATCCCATTGATACCAACAGTAAGAAACTGCTTGTCCAGATTAATAAAACCAGCGATATACGCTGGCAACAAACCACTATTCATGTAGTCTTCAATCACTGCCCTGTGCGCCAGAAGGTACTTATGAACACGCTTTACAATGTCAGACACAGTATGGTCTTTCTGTTGTACGAGTCTGTTCATGTTCAGTGTAATAACCTGTATGGAACCTGTAGATACCCCACCTGCTCCCAGTGTATAGCTAAACGTATTGTCAGACAGTTCGTTGCGCAATCGACAACAGGAAGCAAGTGAGTCAACACTTTGTGATTCATAGACAAAGAAGCTCAGACCTTTGGACATTTCCTCAGCACACATCTCTGCAAATTCTGTGTCTACAGGAACTCCCTCATCATCGATAAGCATAGAAGCTGTCAAAACGGGATATGTCAGTAGCTCTTTCTCCCTCTCTTTTCTGAACCACTCCATAAAAAGCTCCTGCAAATCATGGAATGAACCATAATACATAGCCTGTGAACCATCCGGGAAATGAAATGTACCAAATAGGTGCTCAAAATAATGCTTGTCTAATACAGAGATATTCCAGAACACGCTCTGATTTCCCCGTGCGCTAGCAGGCTGATTCAAGGCATATACGACACCCTGTAGGGCCTGTTCTACCTCTTTCTTGTTAGTAGTTATGTAAGCACTGCCATATGTCTTTCTCGCAAAATAATCAAAATATAGCAGAAATTCGACAGTAGCCACAGCACCTGCAAAACCAGACGCTACCTGATAGACAAGATTAATGAATGATCCACAAAAACTATGCAGGTTCTTTGGTGCTTTGCTTGTCCCACCCAGAGGTTTAGTACCATTTAGCAGGAAAGGAAACAAGGTAATAGAAGCACAGTAGGGACGCAAGGACGTTTCATCATGGATATAAATAAAGTGACTTTCTATGTCCTTGATATACTGTGCTCCTAGTCCAGGAAACATGCTGTCTAACTTCTGCTTAACAATCTCTCTATTAATCTGAATCGTCTCTGGCTTATACAGTTCCGCTTCCAGAATGCCTATGTTTTTTGTGTCTACATTAGCATTACTATCAACTAATGAACCATCAGCGCTATTGGACGCTTGTGAATACTTCTTAATATAATCAATCTTCCCCTGTATCTGATCAGGAGTTAAGTTCAAAATCATTTGCCTTTATTAAGACTCCTTTCTACAAAATCTACAACATCATTGATGTATAGCATGGAATCTTTTTTGTCTCTATACACACCGTCAACATCAAGATGATATGCTTCAATATATGGATATACTATACCCTCATTTGCACTTTCATCACATTTCATATTGAAATATAACTTAGGATATCTCTTTACCAATGATGGATATAAAGACAAAATAGCATCACAGTATGCACAACCTTTAATAACATGTAATGTGAACGTCATTGTTACCACCTATAAGAATTTATAATTTTGTACTTCAAAAAACAGCTGATTGGTAGCTGGAGAATCTAATCCACCGTAATCCTCTTTATAGCAGCCTACTTTAATCCATCGGCAATATTGAGATGCAACGAATAAATCATTAGCATCCCAAGCTCCCATGTAGATACCAACATCCATAAATTCAGACACAGGCTTCAACACTTTGTCTGCAAATTCTTCAAAATCCATACCATTACGATTGCCACCCATGAACACAATAGCTGTTGCATCATCTTTGTATTTCTTGACAATAGACAAAATTTCATCTACCGTTTTCATCGGTGTATTCAAATGTGTATCCCACAGAAAATCACTATGACAACCTTTACAATGGCACTCACAATTCCCAATGTTAAAATACAGAGTGATTTCATCTGGAATTTCTGTTAATGTAATCCCATAATCATGAACAGGGACCTTAAAACTCTGCTTCATCATCATTATTATTCTCCCTCTTTCCTTTTACTTCTAATCTATCTGTCTTCTTACTGTACTCTAGGTATCCGGCTATTCCAGTATCGCCACTGAACCGATTCTTAAGAACCCGTATTTTTATGGTGTTTTTCGTATGTTCATCCTCATCCTGTTGGTTTCTCTCCAAGCCAATAACTATGTCTGATAACTGAGAAATTGCATGAGAACCTCTTAACTGAGACAAAGACGTTATTCCGCCTTCCTCATGAGATTGTTGCGATGTATCTGGTCGCCTTAAGTGACTGATAACCAACATACCTACACCAGTTTCTTCTACTATGCTCCTCATTTGTGTCATAAGATAGTCTATGAGTTTCCGCTCGTTATCTCCTTCAAGACCCGAAACAGCTATAGACACATGATCTAAAACTATGAAATCACACTCTTCTGAGATAGCCAGGTATCGTATTTTGTTGAGTAAGTTGTCACCATCGAGTGAACCAAAATGATTGTATAAGACATAGTGACCTGTACCCAGTGTCTCATCGAATGCTTTATGATATTCTTCTTCCGATATTGCATGTCTATTTAAGTGCAATCTATTACCTGTATGGATAGACATAAGGCCGATTGCTGTACGCTTAATATTTTCTTCTAGCATCATACAGCCTATCTTTCTGCCCTGATTGACACCTAATTCATACATAAGTTGTCTGACAAATGTAGTTTTACCTACGCCTGTCCCTGCGGTAATCACTACCAGTTCGCCTTTTCGCATACCGAGTGTCATGTCATTTAATGGAATATCCCAAGGATAACTGTACCCTTTTGTGTCTTCCTCACTATCTACAATATCCCATAGTTCAGCACCATTAACTATTCCATCCGGCCTGTATGGTTTCGCATTCCATATAGCATTTATCACAGCTTGACCTTTGTCATTTAACAGACATTCGTTAGGATCTTTCATAGGTAAATTAGCTACCTTAATGCCTTTGAGAAGGCCTGCACATTCTTTTACGGCCTTTCTCCCCGGCTCATCCATATCGAACATCAGAATGATTTCATCGAACTGTAAAAGCCACTCCATGTTATGCGTTATCACTTTTTTTGCAGACACAACACCTGTTGGGATGGACACAACTGGATACTTGTTCCCCTGTAGCTGTGAGACAGTAAGACAGTCAATTTCACCTTCAGTGATAACTAACTTTCCCCTGCCAGAGAACAGCTCCTGTCCGAAAAACCTTTTAGAAATCTTTCCGATTGTCTCAAACGTCTTATCTGGATAGCGTACTTTCTGACCTATCAGCTCCCCTGTGTCGTCATAATAGCAAGCTACGTGAACAGGTTTCCCGTTGTGATATCCTGTGTAATAATGATATTTCTCACATGTATTTGTCATAATACCGCGCTTTTTTAGTGGTGAGAAAGACAAAGAGTTTATGTCAATCAATTTACTTTCACGCGCTAAAGTATTCCTGACTGTCTGGCATGAGAAACAATATGTGTGCCCATCTGAATACTCTGTTAATGCATCATGAGAACCACAATCCGGACACGGTAAATGCGTTTTAATAGGAACATTATCATTCATAATAGTTTTCTTCAGGTATATCTGGATATTTTACATTAATATCATTTAGAACATCCTCCAGAGATAACCGCTGTACTCTAGTCATTAAATCTCTACTAATGGAATCAACTAAGATGTGCACTCCAAACTCATTGTCTGCCAGTTCATACCCTGCAACCGCTTCCAGATTTCTAATATGATGAATCGTACCATCCTTAGTAATAATCATGTGATATGGAGCAGTAAAGTCACCCTTAATTCTCCTAATCTCCTTAAGCAGTCCAGGGACAGACAGACCATTTAAATCATGCCAATAGACACGTACAAATTCTGTGTCTTCTCTGTCTCTAAACTTTAATAACATTATGTATCCTTTCTCTTTTTTAATAATAAACCGTCTGTATCCTTAGGCTTCTCTTTCAGCCAACTGTCTGGTATGGAGTCGCCTATGTGATACTTGAAACCATGTTCCTTACACCATGTGCTACACTTCTTCCCTAAACTATGCAGTGTCTGATCAGAACGAAAGACAAAGCGGATATCTAAGTTTGGATAGAGCTTCTTGATACGTAGCATCTTTCCCCTAGCCGCTGAGTCCAGAGAACCTCTGTAGTATGTTTTCCTTCCTACATGAGCATAACCGCCCTCACCATCTTTTGCTTCGATGATAATGCCATTGGGTAGTACAAAATCTGGCGTGTATGTGTGCTCCACTGTATACTTCAGTGAATACTGCTCATATGCAAAAGAGACACCTTTATCTCTCAGATTCTGTAAAAGTGTCTCTTCGTACTTTGAGCGTGTACCATGCTTATTTTTTAATGTATGTTTTCCACCTGTTCTTATCAGAAGTCCACCTCATCTTCCTGTGTAACTTCTTGTGTCTGTCCCTCTGGACGTTTCTTGAACTCGAATTCGTCCGAACCGTCTGTACTATATTTGACAAGGTTAGTTACCATCATGCTTTGCAAATACAAGCGTACACCCCACTTCTTAGCAGAGTCATAGAAGAACTTGCAATTACAAGCTACTTCCACATCAGAGCCATTACCAATAAGAACATCTTCTGGAATGAGTTCGCCGTATTCGTTATAGATAGGAATGACCTTAGGCACCTGCTTGCCTGTGGCTTTTTCGACATAGTAATGTTTGGTCTTTACCTTTACTGTCTTTCTTCCTGTACTTTCATCAATCTTGATAGGCAGTGTGATTTCTCCATCACAACGTTTGTCTGCAAACTGCTCTGTCTTGCACTTGTTAGTGAAGTAATCAATCATGCGCTGAAGATTTTCCTCAGGCATTTCAACCTGTACAGAGTATCCCACAGGATTTCCCTGATATGTTTCTGGTGTCCTTACTTTTGCCCAAAATGCTTTCCCTTTGATTTTCATTCGCTATCGCTCCTTTTTCTGTTGGTGGAACCGAACCCACCTGTTCTTTTCTGGATTGGGATTTTATCCCTCTTCTCTCTACTATGTGGGACAATAGAAGAAAATTCCCATTTCGCACTGCAAAAAGGTACCATTTGTGCTATTCGAGTCCCACTTTTGATGAAAATGATATTTTTAGACAAATTATCTAATAGCAGACAAATTTCGCCTTTGTAATCTGAGTCAATTAAACCGACACCATTAGATAACCGTAATGGAGTATTCAGCCCTACACTTGACCGTAGCATAATGTGTACCTGCATTCCTTTAGGGATATCCAAAGAGAACCCTAAAGGCACAAGCGTTCCATGACCCACACTGTGAAAAGGTGGAATATAGGTATCATCTGGTACTACTAAGTCTGCACCTGCTGAACCCTCCGTCTGAATCTGCGGAACTACTGCATCATCCCGTAATTTATGAAATTCAATTTTATAAATCATATCGTAATTTTCTTACCCTCCTCTGCTTCTGCTAACCACTGTTCGTATCTCTGTATCTTGTCCATTTCCTTTTGGATATCGTCTTTATGTCCCAGGCGTAATCTGTATTTCAGAATGTTTCCCTTGAGAAATCCTATGAACTCTTCATGTGTGAACATGCTCTGCATTATTAGAATGGGTTCTAAGACACTGTTTCTGTAGTGGGAGTCGTGGTAGCAATCTTCCTCCTCATCATCCTCGTATAATGACAAATAATTCTCTTCTACTTCAAAAGAACCTCTCTCTTCATATCCGCAAACTGTGACATAATACACGTTGTCCACTGGCTTGCTGTCCACAACCTGCGCTACCAGACCATTATATGCAGACGAGACATAAGATATGGGCACATCATGAATAACTACATAATCTCCTATGCTATACATTTTTCTTCTCTGCTCCTTCCTAGTATTCCTAAGGAATACTACTAACTAACTACTAAGTAAGTAACCAAGAAAGTAACTAAGGAATACTTAAGTATACCTAAGGCATTCCTTTCCCTTCTCTCTACTATGTGGGACAATAAGATTTTCAGTATATGTGGGACAATTAAAAAGTAGAAGCAGAAGTCTTGACTTTTGTCTAAACCTATGCTTCTACTCTGTGCGCACTTCTGTAAAACTTTTTGTTCTTACCTAGTGAAACACAAATTTGCTAGACAAAATAGAATTGATATCTAATGTGCCTTTTTGAGGTAAATCTATATCAATATGTTTGCCTAGCAATTCTTCCGCGTGAGCTTTAAAATCTTTTAGTGGCTCATTTTCACTATACAATTTAACCATTTGCTGTCTAATAACTTCTCTCAGCTCCTCTGCTTCACCTAATGACGTACCAAATGAATCATGGACCGTAGTAAAGTTAGACACATTTTCACAAGCATTAACAGACATCATCAAGTGTGTGGCATCTAAGGAGTGAATGAAGTTAGGAGCAACACCAGACACCTGCTTCTTTTTGTCTGTATCTTCCCCTTCCTTCGGCTCTGTAACATATATACGATAGCGCACACTGGCACCACCAAACCGCAACCTGAAGCATTCCGTATGTAAGTCAAGATACATCTGTTGTACGGGTAATCCTAATGGCGTAATCCATTCGACAGGCATGTTGTCAGACGCTAGTTCATTAGCTAGGTTTTTCAAGAAAGACATGCCCTGTGTAGCAGAAACTACAGTTGTCTGTACTGCATCCCATACCTTACTGGCCATATATCTAGCTGCCCTGAAGTCACCTACACCATTAAAGAATGGATTGTCTTTTGTTGTATCTTCAAAAATCTGGTCCCCAAAACCATACTGTCCAGATCCATATGCTAACGTCATTACAGGGCGTTTACAAACTTTCCGTGTGATACCATGCGCAAGCCATGCTTCTGCGATAGCCTTTGTGCCAGGTATTTTATTTCCTTTTCTGTCTGTATCTTCCATAGTGCCATTGTGAGAATCATTTTCTACTGATATCAGAACTTTATTTGCTACTTCCTGATAAATATCACTAGGCTTATCATGGTCCACCAGATTTACCGCACTGCCACCAACAGGATCTCTCAGTAATGCAGAGTAATGCTGAAGTCCAGAGCAGGTACCGTCATATGCTATTACACAATGACACTCGAACCCTATTAAAGAGCCATTGTGTGCAGACATATAAGCTAAGGCATTGACGTATTCTCTGCACCACGCTAGGAACTGGAAAGGTTTATCCTGCTCTTGCCACCATGTGTACCCTATGGGATTATCGACACTATTTACAATGTTATCTTTGTTATCCTGTACCCATTGGATACGCTCATCCAGACAAATTTTATCATGACCTGCCAAACCTGCACCATGAATCATAAGCCATTGTAAGGAATCTTCACTAGACACCGCTTTAGGAAAAGCATATTCCAGTAAACCTTTTGTCATATCATCCCCCTGTGGATTAAGACCCGTAGGAATGGGATATATACGCCCTCGAAAATCAATATTCATTGGGAAGTATATTGTCTCGAATCTGCTAAAATCTTTAGCTAATTTGTACACCATGGTGCACCTTAGCGCCTTGCCTTGTCTCTGGTTTTCTTTATGTATCATGGTTATCATTTTCTTCTTATGTTCTTTAAATAGCACTTGCAATTCCTCAGACTCTTCTATCTCTTTGTCTTCATACGGAAAAGCCGGAAGTTTTTCATATGGTTTCATCTGGGGTATACCGGCCCTATTTCCACCGCTTTCTAATATAGAACCTACTACATCGAGCATATAACTATTGATATGATAGGCAGTGTTCTGGATCCTATTCACCGCACTATAGATAGGTGCTAAGTCTAATTCATTAAGCCGTGCCAGGTATCTTTTTAGTGTCTTAGTATTATGGATATATGGATGATACCGCATGAATACAGAGTTATATGAATAATAACCCCCTTCAAACATACCGTTCCATGATTTAGGCTGTATGATAGTAGGTACATATTTTACTACTCTTGCTAGAGAATTATCTTCACTATTTTGGAGTGCTTGTAGAAATATTTCTGTAGGTCTTAACTCTGCTATTTTCTTTTCTACAGATTGGCTGTTGTCTATATAAAAATAATCTGTAGTTTCTACTAACAATTCTATCAAATGCATTCCTAGAGATACCATATCTTTTAAGGGATACTCTGCAAATTTGAAATCGTTACCCTGATATGCATGGAAGATAAACTGCTTTTTAAAGTGTCTGCCTACTCTTTTATTCATTTCCTTGCTATAGCGTTTATCTGCATTTTCTACTGTAGTCATGAAAGCATGTAACTCTACTTCATCATGTAATTCATCACTAATTTTTTTAGATATATTAGACAATAAAAACTGTTGGGCCACTACACTATTGATAACTACCTTCAAAGTTTGCACCGCCAGTGTCATATAAAAATCATTCAGGTTATTTTTATAATATACAATATAATTTTTCAATATTTTAGAATAACTAGGCTGTATACCTTTTTTCTTATTTATAACAGTCTCTAAAACATTCTTTTCAATATTAGACATATAGTTATCGAGTACTATCTTAATAATTCCTTTACCTATTTTAGTATCTGCATACTCATCATTTTGTTTAGCTTTTGTAAGGAAATTAAATTCTTTGTCTTCAGCTAATGTTTTGTACAGCTTCTCTACTTCTATCTGTTGCTCTAATGTGTACATATTCTACCTTCCTTTCGATGGGACAAAATTCTTTCTCTCTACTATGTGGGACAATTAACAGAACGTTTGTTCATGCATTTATATATAAAAATAGCGTGTACTTAGAGTGACTTAAAAATTTCTAAGTACACGCTATTTTTAGCTTAACTATATTAAGTTTTTATCTAGGTATTCACACAACATGCATAAGAGACAAAGTATGATGTAGTATGCATATCCTTCTACCTTATGCCACGGCTGCATACAAGTTCACCTCTGTAATTTTTATCTACATCAAAATTCTTACTTAGCATTCGTTCAACTGTTTTCCGTGTTGTTGCCTGTGCTACCAACGTAGCCGACCGCCTGTCCCATTCGTTTTCATCCAGCCAACGTTCACGCTCTTTTTTGGATTGGAATGCATAGAATTCAAATGCATTTCCATTTAAAGAGTCATAGGATATGTGTATGCCATAAGGGCAATACTCTGCATAGTAATATTTCATTATTTTTCACCTTCCTTTTTCATCGGACAAATTAAGAATGCATCACCATTTTCTGTATAACCGTATGCAACACAGCTATTTTTTGTATGTAAATTCAGTTTGTCCAGGCCATAAAATTTGAAAACTTTGTCAACTAAGCAAGTCTTGAAAACCGAATCCCCTATTTCGATTATGTCCGCTTCTTTTTCTTTTTTCGTCGATAGACAAGCAAGTCGTGCTTTTACGTCCTTGTATTCAACACTTGCATTGGCTTTATCATTACCTACACTCTTTAAAACATTGTCTACATTTAGTTTTTCCTTTTCTGTTGCTAATAACTCAGTTGGAAATGTATCATCTCTAAACGTGCACAATACATAAGCATCGGTCCAGACTAGGCCATATTTTTCCGATCTGTGTACTTTTGTTAAGCAAGGTCTTTTAGCCTTCTTACACTCTTTCTGTATGAATTTGAACCGATTGCCTACAGGCTTGCTACATGTGTGTACATAAATATCATCGGTGCATAGTTTTTGGATTTTTTCTACTTTTTCTTTTTCAGTCATATCGAGTGCTAATACTTTTAAAATTTCCTGTGCTAACATATGTATCATCCTTTCTGGTTACATGTGATAAGTCACTAGTGGCCTTTATCGAGTGCCTTAGTTTTCTAAGGCACCCTGTAAAATCCACTAATTGTGATTGATGAAGTGCTGTAAAGCATCTAGGACATAATACATTTCTCGTTTTGTCATTCTATAACTTTCATCTGTGTATCCGCCGTTTTCGTATGTATGCGCCAGTTTTACCCCACCGTATGCATATTCTAAGAAGTACTTTCTGCCAGTTCTGTTATTGATGTTTTTAATCATGTTATCTAAAAATTTTTCCGTGATTCTCTGTGTCATAGTAATTACCTACCTTTCTAACTGACTTTTTACTAAAATATATACAGCTCTTTGACTCATCAGGTAGCTAACTAATTCATCAACTACTACCGGACTATTTTCATCTGTAAGAAAATCGAAAGACATAAGCCCCCAAAAAGGACTGTAAGTAAAATATCGGTCGTTGAGGTGATACGGTGAATACTGTGCCATATACAAAGCTTCTGAAGGTGACTTAAAAACGCTGTCGAGTTCATCAAAGTCATTTAGATAAATGAATCGGTGCATCTGTTCATTGTCTTTACAATATGCGTTCCATAGTTCCAAAGTATTTTCTTCAGATAATTCAGAAATATAGTCGTACAAAGCATCCATTATCATTTCCTTTGTTACTTCTGTCATGTTTACCCTTCCTTTCTTCACAAGTGTGTATTTATGAGTACATTTTTGATTATGTGAGTCCGTGTACTCACTTCCTTTGATGTCTGTATCATATCACACATGTGAAGCCGTGTCAATACATTTTTCAAAAAATTTGTAATAACATGTGAAGCATGATATAATATAGGTAGAAAGGCAGGTGCATAGTATGATAGAGAAGCCTAAGGAAGTACGTATAAATGTAAGGTTAGAGAAAGATACAAGAGACAAATTTCAAAAGATATGTAAAAGTAAAGCCGTAAACAGTAGTGAGTTAATCAGACAATGGATAGAAAAATACATACAGCAAAACACAGACACAGAGTGATAAAAAGAGAGAACCAATTGTATATACTTTTGGTTCTCCCTTTTGATATAATAGAGTGAAGAAAGGCAGGTGCAGTATATGTATATTGCAGTAGGTGAAGGAATGGACAACGCTATAAAGAATAGCAAGCCACAGATACAGCAACAAAAACAGTTAGTTGTGATTAACAATGGAAATTCTGTGGATCATGGTAAATATCAAAATGCTATAAACTACTACCTGATAATTGCTATAGTAATCGTGTGCATTCTTTTGGCTATATTCTACGTATTTCATAGCAGGAAATAGTTATCATGATTATTACATGAGATACTCCAGGTAAATCATAAAGACAGATATTTTCTGAGGGTATCACAATTTGTAATATGAGTATCCATTCATATATCCTAATAGTTGACTGAATCAACTAATGAAAAATATACGTATACCCCCTATAGGTATACCAAAAATATACAAAAGTAAGACAACGGCTCCGTGTGTATCATAAATAAAAGCAATAGATAGACACTGGATACCGTGTAAACCTTGATATTATCAGGGATACCGTGAGACCTTAGGTGTTTCTGTTCAGACATATAATAGTATATAATTAAGTTTATTTTATTTTATATTGTTGTCCAGGGGGTACACGGGGGAAAATCTGAGGAGATCTCAATCAATCTAGTATCACAAATTTTTCTCCAATTTTCATCTGGAATACTGTGTCCCCTTATGCTATCCTACCCATAGAGGGAACAACTAAAAGTATCTAGGGAAGAAAGGTGATATATGAAAAGAATAAGAAGAGAAAAAGGTACTGGTTCTATAACAAGGACACCAAATGGAAAATTCAAAGGTGCTATATGCATCGGTAATGGTAAGCGAGTTAGTAAAACGTGTGATACCCGACAGGAAGTTGAGCAGTTTTTTGATAAGGTACGAGGAACAAACATAAAGTACTTCACCCCTACTACCATAGAGGAATATTGGGAACACTTCATAGAACTGAAGGAAAATGTGTATCGTGAGTCTACCTTAAATGGTATCAAGCATTTCTATAACAAACATGTAGTTGGAAGTAAGTTAGCTAAGACAAAGTTTTATGATCTGACTACACAGGATATCAATAGGTATTTCCTAGGGCTGGCTTCCCATGGTTACGCTACTACTACCCTAACCAGATGGATAAAAAACTTTAAGACTATACTGGAAACCGCTGTATACGAAGGATATCTTGATACTAACCCAATGTCAACCAAAGGTGCAATACGGACTATCAAGGGTAAACCCAGAAGACACATACGGACATTCTCCAGTGAGGAAGTCAGTAAGTTGCTAAATAAGAAAACTTTGTCTACTAAGCTTCCCCTAGTCTATCAAATATACATAGTGATCGGTATGATAACTGGAGCACGACCACAGGAAATACTCGCGCTTACCAAGGAAGATGTTACGGAAAACTATGTGAACTTCAACAAATCCCTGGGATTCAGAGGAAAACTACAGGATGGGATGAAGACACAGGATAGCAGTTATAGGATAGTACCGATAGACAAAGAGCAGTATGGTAAGTGGTTAGTAAGTAATATAAAAAGGCTCCCAAAGGATAATATCTTCTATTCCTTCAAGAGCCAGTATGGTTATATGAGTGTCGATAATGTAAATATGCGATTCAAAAAGTATACCCATGCCGTACTGGGTAGAGGACACCACCTGTACGACATGAGACATACTTTTGCTACCCTACTCATAACTGAGAAACATGTAGACGTTATGAGAGTAAGCAAACTGATGGGTCACAGTAGTATAGAAACTACTCTGAAGTACTACACACATTCCACAGACAACCGAGTAACATGGAGTTACCCGTGAGAGACAAAAGTGCTTATAAGTTGCTTATTGTGCTCCTGAGTCCAGCGGTCAACCGTCAGATTCCTTTACCTTACTAAAGGGTTTCCCTCTGTGTCCGATATTTTCTACGATGATGAACAGCATCGGAATGAGGAATACGCCGAAGATGGTCGCAATGGATGTGCCAAAGACGACGGTGATGCCCATGGTGACTCGCGACGCGGCGCCCGCCCCAGTGGCGATGGCCAGGGGGATAGAACCTACGACGAAGGCCAGGGACGTCATGATGATCGGGCGGAGACGGATCTTGGCCGCTTCGATTGCTGCCGATACGGGATCCATGCCCCGTTCATCGACACGGACTTTCGCGTATTCGATGATCAGGATGGCGTTCTTGGCAGCCAGGCCGATAACGGCGAGTATACCAATCTGGAAGTAAATATTATTCTGCTGATTGAGCAGATAGGCAAAGGCAGAAGCCCCGAACAGGCCGGCCGGCACACTGAACAATACAGCAAAAGGTACCTTCCAGCTTTCGTACAAGGCAGCCAGTACCAGGAATACGAAGAGGATAGCCAGACTGAATACATAAACGGTCTTATTTCCTGCTTCGATTTCTTCACGGCTCATGCCGCTCCATTCGTAGGCATAACCTTCACCGAGCGTATCCTGGGCGATTTCTTTCAATGCATTCAGGGCATCACCAGAACTGTAGCCATTGGCCGGTGCCCCCTGAACAGTAATGGAAGGATAATCATTGAAGCGGTTGATAATAGAAGCAGAACCGATAGGCTTGGGCCGGACAAAATTAGATACCGGTATGAGCTCTCCGCTGCTGTTCTTGACATAGAGATGTTTATTGGCATCAATAGACTGGCGGAACTCCGGCGCCGCCTGAATGACGACTTTAAAGTTACGGCCAAAAATGGTGAAATCATTGACCTGATAGGAACCATAGAAGGATTGCAGCGTCGTATACAAATCACTCAGCGATACTCCTTCCCGTGCTACCATGTCGCGGTCAATATCCAGCTGATAGCCCGGAGTATCGGCAGCAAAGGCCGTATAGACAGAACCGATTTCCGGACGCTGACGGGCAGCGGCGATAAATTTCTGCGTCGTCGCATTCAAATCCGATGTGCCATGACCACCACGGTCTTCAATGACAATACTGAAGCCGGACGATGTACCCATGCCATCAATAGGAGGCGGATTCAAGGCCATGACCTGTGCCTGAGGAATCTGGTTGCCAAACATCATCGTTTTACCTACCAGCGCATCGACAGACAAATCTTTCGTCTTACGCTGCGACCAGTCATCCATACCCAGGAAAATAGTCATACCATTCGGTTTGGCACCACCAGCCAGGATACTGAAACCGGTAACGTTCATGACGCCCTTGACAGCCGGCTGACTTTGAAGCCATTGTGTCATCTTTGTCGTCAATTTCTTGGTTTCTACCTGCGATGTCCCTTCCGGGAGTGTGGCGTTGACCATGATGAACCCATTATCTTCAGAAGGAACAAATCCCGTAGGCATAACCCTGAAAACAACCCCGGTCAGGCAGCAAAGGAGAAGAAGGAACGCCACGACCCATTTCAGATGGAGCTGGAGATGAGCCAGGCGGATGCCATACCAGTCGATGAGGCGGTCAAAGGCCAGGTTGAATTTCTGGAAGAACTTATAAATGCCCTTCGGGTTGTCATTGGGCTTGTGTATATTCAGGATAGAAGCGCACATGGCCGGCGTCAGCGTCAGTGCGACGAAGGCCGAAATGGCGACGGAAATGGCGATGGTAAAGGCGAACTGCCGGTACAAAATACCACTCATGCCGCTGAGGAAACCGACCGGTATGAATACCGATGCCAGTACACAGGCAACGCCGATAACCGGGTTCTGTACATTGCGCATGGCAATGATCGTCGCCTCCCGCGGCCCCTTGGCATTATACTTGATTTCGTATTCGACGGCTTCGATGACGACGATGGCATCATCGACGAGCAGGCCGATAGCCAGGACCATGGCAAACAGGGTCAGTGTGTTGATGGAGAAATCGAGCACTTTGAAGCTGGCGAAGGTCCCCAGCAGCGATACCGGTACGGCGATGAGCGGAATCAGTGTCGAGCGGCCGCTCTGAAGGAACAGATATACGATGAACGCAACGAGAAGCAGCGCTTCCACGAACGTTTCAATAACTTCTTTAATAGAGGCCCGTACAAACTGTGTACTATCATAGACTACACTGTAATCCATGTCATTCGGGAAAGACTGCTTGGCCTTTTCCAATACTTTTCGTACGCCATCGACAGTCTGCATGGCGTTGGCGTCGGATGTCAGGCTGACCATGAACCCTGCCGAATTCTGGCCATTATAAGAGCTGGTGACATTATAATCTTTATTGCCAAGATTGACACTGGCAATGTCGCCTATGCGGATCATAGATCCGTCACTGTTAGTGCGGACAATAATATTCTTAAACTGTTCCGCTGTCTGAAGGCGGCCGTCTGTACGCATACTGTACTGATACGTCTGGCTATCTGGCGTAGGCTGTGACCCTACTGTACCGACAGCAGCCTGCGTATTCTGCGATTTAATCGCCGCCATGACTTCGGTCGGCGTTACTTTTAAAATGCTCATTTTCATCGGATTGAGCCAGATACGCATGGCATAGTCCGATCCGAATTCCTGTACGTTACCGACACCAGACACGGATTTTAATTCATCCATGAAGTACTGGGTCGCATAGTTTTTCAAAAAGGTTGCATCATACGTGCCACTAGGAGATACGAGCGCAAAAACCATAGCGGTCGAACTCGTTGACTTCTGTACAGTTACCCCCGTCTGCGTTACTTCCGACGGCAGGGTGGACTGAATCTGACTGATACGGTTCTGGGTATTGACCATGTCCATATCATCATTCGTGCCCGTTTTAAACTGGGCCGTCATGGAATACCGGCCATCATCGTTACTGGAGCTGGAAATATAATCGAGCCCGTCAACACCGGTCATCTGACGTTCGATGACGCTGGCTACGGTCGTCCCGATGACTTCCGAGTTGGCCCCGACATATGTCGCCGATACACTGATCTGCGGCGGCGTTACTTTTGGATATTTTGCTATCGGCAATGTCAGCAGAGACAACAGCCCCAGAATGGAGATGACCAGCGAAATGACGATGGCAAAAATAGGCCTGTCTATAAAAAACTTAGATATCACTGTACTGCCTCCTATTTGGATGTACTATCCGTCGTATCAGAACTGCTTTCAATATCCGTCTTTGTCAGCAGGTGCTGATCCAGCGTTGCCCCTTTGGCTTTCTGATACCCATCGACGATGACCGTATCCCCGTCGGACAGGCCGTCTGTAATGATCCAGAATTTGCCGACTTTCTGTCCCGGCGTGACTTCTTTCGTCTGTACCTGTCCATCACTATCGACAATGGAGATATAATACTTGCCCAGTGTCTGCTGTACGGCACGCTGCGGTACGGCCAGAGCATTCCGCTGTACCTGTGTATCGGAAACGACCGTTGCATACAGTCCCGGGATGAGAAGATTTTCCGGGTTATCAAATACGGCTTTTACGATAATCGAACCGGAATTGCCATCCATGCCATGGTTGACCTGGACGACGCGGCCTTCATAAGGATAGGTAGACCCGTCGCTAAGGCGCAGGAGCAGATGGTCTCCCCAGCTGCCGGCCCCGGTCTGTTTCGTCATCTGCAGGTATTCCGATTCGCTGATGGAAAATTCGACAAATACAGGGTTTGTCGAGGAAATCGTAACCAGTGCCGTAGAACCGGCCGTGGCAAAGGTGCCGATTGGTACATCATCAACATTCAGTTTTCCCGAGAATGGCGCATAGACGATGGTATCATCGACGTTATCCTGGGCGGCATCGACCTGGGCGGCATTGGCTTCTACGACGGCCTGCTGCTGGGCCGTCGCCGCTTCCTGATCGGTAACGATCTGCTGGGCAACGGCATCCTGGCTGGCCAGTGTCTGATAGCGGCGCAGGTTCAGTTCCTGATTGGCCAGATTGGCAGCAGCCTGTGCCTGATTGGCTTTCGCCTGGGCCAGAGCCGCGTCATAGGTACGGCTGTCCAGACGGAACAAGGCCTGTCCGGCCGTTACTTCCTGACCGCCCTGGACGTATTTTTCCACAACCCGGCCGGAAATCTTCGGCCGTACGGGAACCTTATCCGTAGCCGTTACGGTGCCGCTGTATTCTGCTTTGACAGGCGTATCCTCCGCCTGTACCTTGTACGTATTGACGGCGACAGCACCTTTCTGCGCCCCCTGCTGGGCCCCGCAGCCCGTCAATAAGGCCGCAACAGTCAGCGCCGTTACGCCCAGTTTGAATAAATTACCCTTCTTTATCATGCAATGTAAGCCCCCTGTCTTTTTTTATTCCATATAAAATAATACGGATACACTTTTCCATATATTCAGGAAACGAGTAATCCTGATCTGTCTGTTCCACATAGTCCAGTACATCATCAGCCGCGCTGTGCAGCATATGAATGAGCAGCGTTTTATCAAAATCAATAAACTCATCGTTTTCCTGTGCCTGTTCAAAAATCTGTTCCAGAATCTGCCAGTCCCGTTTGGAATAGGTCTGCATGGTAGCACAGATTTCCGGCATCTTGGTGAAAATTTCCTTGGCTTTGCGCATGGAAAACACCTTGCCGCTGGCATTGACATTAAAATACTCTATTAGTTTTTCTTCTGCCGTAAGTTCCTGATTCTGCAACAGTTTCACATGACGGGTATATACTTCATCCATCAGGGAATATAACGCTTCAATAATCATTTCCTGCTTGGACGAAAAATGTTCATACAACGTCCGCTTGCTGATACGGAGACGGCGGGCCAGATCATCCATATGGAAATTCGGGCCATGCACACGCAACTCGTCTATCGCCGCCTGCAAGATTTGTTCACGGATATCTTTATTCATGCACTCACCCTATCCATCCTCCACTTCAAAACGAATATGTCCTATTCAAAAAAATAACAACAAAAAACTCAAATAGAAAACTCAGTACCAATTTATAGTTTAATATACGGGACTGTATTAGTCAATGAAAATCTACAGCCCCGTATAAATTTGTCTTGTTTTAGAACTATTTATTTTGTTATCGTTTCAGCATATCCTCTACCATCCGTTTCAGCGGAATGATTTTGAGGAATATCGCCCCACAGATGGCACCAATAAATGTATTAGGCAGGAACGCGACGACAAAGAACCAGAGGGCCACAGCTTTGGAATCGAGAATAAATGCAGCCAGCGGATAAGCAATCAGTCCTCCCAGTATGCCCGTGCCAAAAATTTCCCCGACGACGGCTCCCCATATGGATCCGGTCTTTTTGTACAGGATCCCCGAAAGACAGGCACCGATCATACTGCCCGGGTAGGCCAGGATCGTGCCGACACCCAGAGCGATACGGATAGAAGAAATGCAAAATGCGCCAGCAACCGAATAACGCCATCCCAGCAGGACTGCCAGCAGGACATTGATCAGATGCTGCAGGGGAAATACACGGGCTCCTCCAAAGGGAAATGATACGAGAGGGGCCAGAAGGACGCCGAGCGCAATAAAAATAGCCGTGAGAGTCAGTTTTTTCAAATATGCATTCTGATTATTCATCGTAGGTCAGAACCTTTCCATACGTAAGATATGTTTCTGCTTGTAACTGGTATAACGCATCGATGAGATGCAAATGAAATGTCCCCGGCCCCTGGGATATGCAGGCCGCTTTTTCTCCGGCAATTCCCATGGAGAGAATGCCGCTGACAGCCGCCGTAAACGGGTCGGACACGGCCGCAAAGGATGCGATGAGCGATGTCGTCATACAGCCCGTACCCGTCACATACGTCAGAAGGGAGGTACCGTTTCCCAGAAGGACACTGCGCGTTCCGTCTGATACGGCATCGACCGGTCCCGTGACAGCCACGGTCGTCTTTAACAGCTGTGCCAGACGGCGGACTTTTTCGATGGTAACCTGCTCCGTATCATGACTGTCCACGCCCGGATTGACTCCGCTCTTTCCCGCGGCGAGACACATCATTTCGCTGACGTTTCCCCGGATAACGGCCAGAGGCAGATGTGTCACCAGCTGCATGGCTCTCTGCGTCCGGTACGTCGTCCCGCCGGCACCTACAGGGTCGAGCACGATAGGGACTCCCTGTCCGGCTGCTGCTTTACCGGCTTTTTCCATCGCATCGATGGTCCACGGCTGGAGAGTCCCCATATTGAGAACCAGAGACGAGGCAGCACCGGCCATTTCTCCTGCTTCAGCCGGAGCCCAGGTCATGGTCGGCGATGCTCCTATGGCCAGCGTCGCATTGGCACAATCGTTGATGGTGACGACATTGGTTATATGGTGGATGAGTGGCCGCTGCTGCCGCAGGCGCTGCAGTGCCTTTCCTGCTTCCTGTAATACATTCATGACATAGCCTCTCAGATATGGATTTTCATAATAATCTTACGGACAGGGCCGCACATCCCATCCGGCGCACACAACGGACGATGGCCGTCGCCGGGAAGAAAGATGGCAAACGTCCCCGGAGTCATGAGAACCCGCGTGTCATCTTCGTAGGAACCGTCATAAAACCAGATATCATCATCAGGGCGCGCTTCTATGACCTTTCCCGAACGGCACAAAGGCTGCCAGCCAATGTATTCTCTCCCGGCCAGCACCATCTGGATATCGACATAGGACCGGTGTGCTTCTATCTTACGGGCCGAAGCATTTTCCGTCATGACTTCATCAACATTGAAAAAATGCGGCCCCGAAAGCTCGTGGCGTCCCGGTTTGAGCAAAGCCGTACGGAGCGTCGCCAGTTCTTTGATCCAGGGACGCAGCCATTCCGGCATTGCCTGTACTTCCGTCTCCCATTGCCTGATATTTCCTGCATACATGAAAATCCCACCCTTCCAGAGTAATCAATCTTCTTCCTGTTCTCTCTTTTCCACATTGCGGTCAAAAAGTGCATCGGCGAACTGGGCTGCATCAAAGGGACGCAGGTCATCGACGCCTTCCCCGACACCGACCCAGCGCACAGGCACGCCCAGTTCCCGTTTGACCGATAAAATGACGCCGCCCTTTGCCGTACCATCCAGCTTGGTGAGGACGACACCCGTAAGGGGTACGACATTGCCGAATAATTTGGCCTGACTGACCGCATTCTGCCCGGTCGTCGCATCGAGGACCAGCAGCGTTTCCTGCGGAGCCCCTTCAATATTGCGGGAGGCTACACGGGCCATTTTACGCAGTTCTTCCATGAGATTGGATTTAGTCTGCAACCGGCCGGCCGTATCGACGAGGAGGATATCCGTATGATGGGCCTTGGCAGACGCCGTCGCATCGAATACAACCGCAGCCGCATCGGCCCCTTCCTGATGTTTCACAATGGGGACACCCGTGCGTTCTGCCCAGATAGTAAGCTGTTCTGCCGCGGCTGCCCGGAAAGTATCTCCAGCGGCCAGCATGACCGATTTTCCCTGCTGCGTATAATACTTGGCCAGCTTGCCGATAGTCGTCGTCTTGCCTACGCCATTGACACCGACAATGAAAATAACATCGGTCGTACCGGTGCAATCAGGGACCGGTTCGTTATTTTCTTCCAGCAGGGCTACGATACATTTTTCCAGATAGGGAATGACATCATCGCCATTCTGGATTTCCCGGCTCTTGACGCCGTTGCGGATCTGGTCGAGAAGATATTCCGTCGTTTCCACGCCGATATCACCGGTGAGCATGACCGCTTCCAGATCATCGTACATATCCTCGTCGATTTTCGCATAGCCGCGGACGACGGTCTCAATATTTTTAATCAGCGAGCCTTTCGTTTTTTCCAAACCTTTGCGTAATCTTGAAAAAAATCCCATAATTAACTTCCTTTCTCTATCATATCGTCTACCTTGACTGTAAGCAGGCGGGACACGCCTTTTTCTTCCATAGTCACCCCCTGCAGGGTGTTGGCCGCTTCCATCGTCTTGCGCCGGTGGGTGATGACGATGAACTGGGTCGTCCCGCTGTAATTCTTCATATATTTTGCCATGCGGATGACGTTGGCTTCATCAAGGGCCGCATCGACTTCATCAAACAGCACGAATGGCGCCGGATGATAGGCCAGGAATGCCAGCAGCAGAGCTATGACGGTCAGTGCCCGTTCCCCGCCTGAAAGCAATGTCAGGGGCTGTTGTTTCTTTCCCGGCGGCTGAATGAGGATAGACACGCCGGCCTGAAGTACATCGTGACTGTCTGTAAGGGAAATGTGGGCTGTCCCGCCGCCGAAAAGCTGGCTGAATATACGCTGAAAATGACGGGCAATCTCAGAAAAGGCCTGACTGAACTGGCTGGACATGGCCTCATCGATTTCGGCAACGACGGTCTGCAGCCGTTTCCGCGATTCCAGCAGATCCTCACACTGGGTATGATAAAAATCCCGTTTATCTAAGGCATTCTGATATTCCGTATCGGCATTGGGATTAATCTGTCCCAGGCCGGCTATCTTCTGCCGCAGCTGTGCGACCTGTTCGTTCAACTCACGGAGAGACCCTTCACGGCGCCGCTTCATCGCCTCTTCCCGGCTCAATCCCTGACGGGCCAGGTGTTCTTCTCCCCGCCCGATTTCACCACGGTACTTTTCCTGCTGTACTTCGGCTGCATGGACGCGCTGATTCCACTGTTCCTGTTCGTTCCGGAAACCGTGTATCTGTTGTTCCAATTCCCGGCTCTTCTGGAAATCGGCTTCCCGTGAAGCATAAAAGGCGGTCTTTTCGTCATCCTTGGCCTTCGTTTCCGCTTCTTTTTCTTTAATATGCTCTGTCAGGTCCTGCAACAGCTGCCGCGTTTCCTCCTGACGCTGCCGTATCGATTCCAACCGGCCTGCCGCTTCCCGGGACGCATCAGCCGCCTGTCGGGACAGTTCGTCGTGCTGACAAATCTGCTCTTTCAGATGACGGATTTGTTCCTCCAGGGTAGCCAGGGCGACCTGCCGGTCTGTCAGAGCATGACGGCACTGTTCCAGTTCGTCCTGTGTCCGCTGCTGTCTTTCTTCCAGTGCTTTTGTGTCTGCCGGCTTTTCCTCCATCCAGGATGCATGGATTTCCTCTTTCTGCACCAGCGCTGCCTGGATATCAGAACGGGCTGCATACAGCTTCTGCAAGGTCTGTGCCGCTTCGCTGGCTGCATGGCTGGCCTGTTTTTCTTCTTTTTCCATACTTTCTACGCTGAGACGCAGTTTTTGCTGCTCCATATCGGCCTGCTGGCGGAGCTGCTGCTGCTGAGCCGCTGCCCGGTCCGCTTCGTCTGCCGCATGGCGCAATTCATTGCCCTGACGGACCAGTTCCTGCAGTTTCTGCTCCGATGCAGCGGCTTCGGCCTTCAGGTCCTGCAGGGCCGCCCGCCGGCTGATGAGGGATCCTTCCCTGTTTTTTATACTGCCACCGGTAAGAGAGCCGCCGGCATTGAACAAGGTCCCATCAAGGCAGACGATGCGCAGCCGGTGCTGATACGCGCGGGCTGCAGCAGAAGCGGCATAGACCGTTTCTGCTATGAGCGTCTTGTTAAGAAGAGAAGAAAATATATTTCTGTATTTGTCGTCAAACTGTATCAGGTCGTTGGCAAAGCCAATGATGCCTGCCATAGAAGAAGCCGACTCTTCATCGCGGGTCCGGCTGCGGGGCCGCACCGTGTCCAGTGGCAGGAACGTCGTGCGGCCGGCATGCCGTTCTTTCAAATAGGAAATGGCCTGTTTCGCCGTCCCTTCATCTTCCGTCACCACGTATTGAGCTGCGCCGCCCAGGGCTATATCCAGGGCCGTCGCATAAGCCTGCGGTATGGTACACAATTCCCCGACAACGCCGCAGACCCGGGACCGCCACGGCTTCTGTGCCAACAGTACCGTTTTTACGGCCCGTCCCAGTCCTTCGTGTTCCTGCTCCATGCTTTCCAGTACGCGGATGCGCTGGGAAAGCGCGGCCGTACTTCCCCGCAGACTGCGGTATTCCTGTTCTGCCTGGCGGAGACGCTCACCGGCTTCCCTTCGTTTCCCTTCCCACGTTTCAAGAAGAGCTGCCGCTGACTGAAATTTCTGCTGCGCCTGTGACAGTTCTTCTCTGTCCTGCTGTACGGCACGGGTAGCCCTGGATGCGGCCTGTTCCTGATCACTTTTCGTCTTTTCCAGTTCTCCGGCCTGACTCCGGTTTTCTTCCAGACGGCGCCGCAAGTCTTCCATGTCCCGGGTCAGAACAAATAAATCCTGCTGTCTTTTTGCGCTTTCCGTCTGTATCTTTGCTACAGCCTCTGCCGCTTTCCGGGCTTTTTCTTCAGCCTGACGGAATAATTCCTGCGTCAGGGACAATCCCTGGCGGGCCGCTTCCAGTTCCTGCTTTTTCCCTTCGAGCTGCCGTGAATAGGCCGCCTTCTGTTCATTGACCTGTTCTTCTTTTTTTTCTGCCAGACCAGCATCCTGTCCGGCCTGGCGGAAGGATTCCGCCAGTTCCTGCTGACGGCTGGAAAAGGCTTCGTGACGGCTTTTCATACTATCCAGTTCATTGTGGACAGCCAGTGTTTCCTCATCGAGACGCCGCAGAACACCGTTTTCTTCTTCCATACGCGTCACCAGATCCTTGCGGACCGCTGCCGCCTGTTCCAGCTTCGCTGTGACCGCATCATGTTCCTGCTGGGCCGTGATGCGGTTATTTTCCGCTTTGGAAAGGAGTCGTTCGGCATTGCGCAGCTCCTGCAGGGCCAAAGTACCTTCATAGGCCAGTCGCTCCCCGTCAAGCTGCCGGAACGCCTGCAGCCGCTGTGCCTGTTCTTTCATTGGTTCCAGTTGTTCTTCCAGCACGCTCATCATATCGTGGATGCGTTCGAGATTATGTTCCGTTTCCGCTATCTTGCGCAATCCTTCCTGTTTACGGCTCTTATAGCGGCTGATACCGGCCACTTCTTCAAAAATGACCCGACGCTCCTCTGGCTTGCTGTTCAAGATGCGGTCCACCCGGTTCTGGCCGATGACAGCCATCGAATCCTGGCCAATACCCGTATCAGCAAACAAAAGATGAATGTCTTTCAAACGGCACGGTCGCTTGTTAATAAAGAATTCACTTTCGCCGGAGCGGAAAATCCGCCGTGTTACGACGACTTCCGCAAATTCGACATCGAGCTGATGATCGCTGTTGTCAAAATACAGGGATACTTCTGCCGCTCCCTGGGGACGCCGTTTTTCCGTACCGGAAAAAATAATGTCCTCCAACTTCTGACCGCGCAGCTGGCGGACATTCTGTTCCCCCATGACCCAGCGGATGGCATCGGAAATATTGCTCTTGCCGCTGCCGTTCGGTCCGACGATAGCTGTGATTCCCTTATCAAATGTCAATGTTGTCTTATCTGCGAAGGACTTAAATCCCCGCAGTTCCATCTTTATTAATTGCATACTCTGTCAACTTTCCCAACCAGATATTCCTGTGGATACGATATTCCCATCCTATCCATAGTTTTTCTGCCCTATGGAACCGCTCCCGCTTCGGTAAACAGGGAGCCTTTCCAAACGATTGATATAATAAACATATTCTATCATACCATAGATATGTAAAAACACCAATATAATAGACTTAAAAGAATAGGTAAAGAATGAAGGGCCTGTCATTAAATATAACTATTTTTATTACATTTAAGATAATAGCACTCCCAGATAATAATATTAATGCTAACATTACATCTGATTTCATACACAAAAAGAACAGCAACATGAACCCATACATTCACGTTGCTGTCCCATCTCTTTTCAGGATATTATATGCTGACCCTGTTTTTACCCGTCACGGGTTTTCTCTATAAGACGATTCTTTTTTCCGCAATAATGTATAAAAAGATTCCGATAACGGGACTGATACGTGCCACCGGACAGCATACCGGAGCAGCATGCCGCCGAACGTTTCCAGTTCACTTGGACGGTGAGCCAGAAAATCACGGGCCATGGAACTCGTGTCATCCAGACTGCGGCGATGCAGGATCTGGTCATATATATCCTCTGCAACAGATTCGTCGAGAGGGACATCCCCTGCCCGTGCGACAGCATAGGCTTCACGGATCAGTGTCCGGAACTGCTGCAGCCGCTCCGGATGTTCAGCCAGCCCGCGCGTCGTACAGCCGTAATAGGCAGTAATCGTATTATAGGCACAATTCAGGATAAACTTATGCCACAATTCGGGACGCAGATCGGCAACGGCCGTGCATTCCAGCTCCCCTTCGTGATTCAATACGGCTGCCACTTCAGCGGCTCCAGCGGTTCCCGGACTGGATACGAGCAGGCGGGCATAGCGGCTTTTCTGATCGATAGAATAATCGTCCCGGTATGAACAGGTGACAAAAATGACCGTATTAACTACGATACCACAAGGAATGGTACGACGGGTTATGTCATCATGATCCACACCATTCATCACCGGAACTACTATCGTGGCAGGGCCTATACACGGTATAACATCCTGCAGTGCCTGTACGAGGGAAAACGTCTTCGTACAGATAAATATCATGTCTTGTATCCCTGCCGACGCCGGAGTATCTGTAACAGCCGGGTGAAATACCCGTTCTCCCATGAGCAGACTGTGCAGTATCAGTCCGTTTTTCTCCAGAGACTGACGCCGTTTCCGTCGTGCTACCAGAGTTACATCCGATTCATGGGCACAAAGTACAGAGGCTATGTACCCGCCGATGCCGCCAATACCACTCACCATGATGTTCATCCTATTCCTTCTTTCTTATTCCAAAGTCCGGTTCCCTTATTTTCTCCACGATTTTCTCTCTAACAAATGAAATGATAATAGATCATCGGTATGAACAAAGCCGGAAGGAAATCGGCAATTTTCAACTTCGTCGTGCCAAACATATTTAGGGCTATCCCCAGGATCATGACGCCGCCTACGGCATTGAGTTCCCGGATGACATCGGTCGTCATGAGCGGCAGAAAGAGCGTCGCCAGCACGTAGAACAATCCCTGGTACACTAAGACGACGAGTCCTACCGGCACGATTCCCAGACCATAGATGGTCGCAAAGATAAATGCCGACGTAAAATCGAGGACGCTTTTAAAATACAGCAGCTCATTATTGCCGAGAGCCGCCTGGACCGGACCCAGGATAGCCATGGCACCGATGACCTGCATGGAAGACAAGGTAACAAATCCCTTGACGAAATCCGATTCATTCCCCGCACGGAGACGTTTTTTCAGATATTCCCCGAACTGCTGCATATGGTCTTCTATATGCAGCGCCGTCCCGGCCAGTGTGCCCACAATCATGCTGGCCAGCACCAGTATCAGATTCTGCGTCGCGACGGCAGCTTGTATGCCCATGACGGTCACACAAAGAGAAATGACGCCAAAAATTGCCTGTGTATACTGCTTGGGAATCCCCCGTTTCAGAAAAAATCCAATGAGTGCCCCCAGCGAAGTCATACAACCATTGAGTACGACAGCCAACATATTCCATTCCCCCATATCCATAGAAAATAAACCCTTTAATTATGGCAAATTTCTGTGTTTCCCGCAACCATCGCAGATTACAGGCCGGCAGTCCCGTATTTTACAGAGTCATTACAATTAATATCGCCTTTTCTCTTGACGGATGAGTAAATTATGATTATATTGTAATTTAGACTTACAACACACACAGAGAAAGGGGCTGCCATCATGATTCAAGTTTATAAACACAATAATGGTCATCTGGAAGACAACATTTCTCTCGCCTCTGCTGAGAAAGGCTCCTGGATACATGTGGTCAACCCCGATTCGGAAGATCTCCAGCTCGTTTCCATGGTGACGGAAATTCCGACAGACGTTCTCAAGACCTCTCTGGATACGGAAGAACGGTCCCACGTGGAACTGGAAGACAATTATATCTTCATCGTCATCAATATCCCTATCATCCTGGAAACAGACAGTTACGACACACTGCCGCTGGGCATATTCATTACGCCAGACTTCATCATTACCCTGTGCATCCAGGAAACGGAAGTCATGCGGGCTTTTAC
>ERZ773248.988-NODE-988-length-28432-cov-3.272580_pt1 | contig 28432 bp, 33 predicted proteins | sample MGYA00580518_ERZ773248 | MGnify/ENA primary metagenome ERZ773248 (study PRJEB29015, sample SAMEA2737762) | human gut metagenome | biome: human gut; feature: human-associated habitat; material: faeces | place: China | collected 2012 ...
ACACCTAATATTTTTGAAAATTTATTGATAGAATAATATTTACTCATAAACAAATTCTCCATATAATATTTATAATTTATTATAAGATTATTTTAACAGTTAGACACCTCCATAATAGATGTAATACGTTTTGGACAGTAATTACCAAATTTTGTACTTACAGCATCTCAATAAAAGCTGCCATTCTCGTATTGATCTGTTCAATATCTGCCTGTGAATAATCTGTTTCAACCACTGTGTACGGGATTCCTTTTTTGTCTTTCACTAATTTCTTGACAAATGCGGTTTCTACGTTATATGTATGACATGCCTGAAGAACAAGGTCTACGACACCATCTACCTGAAAATCATCGATCAGCTCATCCAAAAGATCCAAACGATTCTTATTTGGAGACATACAAGAACATCCAATGTTTAAATATTTTCTTGCGAGTGCATCATATACATCTGGATTCTCTTCATCTACCATTGCTAATGGTTTCATTCCAGTACAGTTTTCAAAACATACGACAACTCCGCCATTATCCTCAATTGCACGAATGACTTTCAAGGCCGCACCACCAGATGGAGATCCGGTTACAAGGATTCTTGGTTTTTTCCCTATATTTTTTCCTTCTGTATATTCTTTTTCAATTTTATCTGTTACTGCATTGATTCTGTCTTCAAGACCTTCTGTGTTGATGTCAAAACCACTTCCATACACAGTATTGATCACATCTAATCCATTGACTGGTGCAGGATCATTTGCCATTACATATTGAAGACGTCTTAATGCTTTATTGATTCCATTTCTTAACTTGATCTGATGAAGAATTGCCTCATCTGTGATCGTTGTCTCAAATTTATCTTCTAGAACTTTCTTGAAACGAAGTAATTCTTTTTTATATAATTGGATTCCATCTTCTGTCTGACAGTTTGGAAGTTCTACGACATGAACTGGTTTAAAATCAGCAAGCATTTCATACATTTTTTTCTTTCCATCGCATGTTGTTTCTCCTACAACCAAATCTGAAAAATAGAAGAATGGACATTTATCTGTTTTGGCAAATCCATAACTTGATTTGATCAATGGACATAGGTTTCTTGGCAGATCTTTTTCTGCATCAGGGATTGTTTCATCTGATACGGAACATAATCCGACAACTGCTGCACCCATGGCATTTGGAATCTCTCTTGGGAGATAAGTACAAAATACACCGACAACAGGTATCTCTTTTTCTTTAACCTCCTTGATCGCGAGGAAAGAATTCTTTCTCTGCTCTGCAAATTCCTCAAAAATCTCTGGTAACTCTTTCTTTAATTCAACCATTGTTTAAATTCTCCTATAAGTAAAAATTATCGTTTTATTTTGCGGATGCCTAAAACGGCAGCTCCAATTGCTCCTGTGTATTGACATAATGAATCCGTTGCTACTTCTTTCACTTCTAAATGACTGGCTAATGATCGTCTGATCACATCAAATTGTGCTAGTCCACCAGAGAAAAATACTTTTGGATTCTCTGGCGCCAATTTCTGTGCAAATGCAGCGGTTCGCTGACAAATAGATTCGACGCATCCAAGAACAATATCACCAGGTGCAATATCCTGTGCCAATAGTCCAACAATTTCACTTTCTGCAAATACAGCACACATACTGTTGATCTTCGCTGGCTTGGCATCTTTTACGAAAGTATCAATTCTTTCAATCTCACTTTCGACTCGTTTCATCGTCATCTCAAGGAAACGTCCAGTTCCAGCAGCACATTTATCATTCATTAAAAAATCTGTGACACATCCAAGATCATCAATGGTGATCACTTTGCTGTCTTGCCCACCGATATCAATGATCGTGTCACAATCTGGATTCATAAAAAATGCTCCAGCTGCATGGCAAGTAATCTCAGTGATCTTGAAATCTGCCTGATCTAACAGACTCCTTCCATATCCAGTTGTTACAATAACATCTATTTCTTTATGTTGTTTTTGTATTTCTCTATAAAGATCTTCTAGAGATTTCCTTGGACTGATCGATGTTGGGATCATCTTTGTATCTATTATTCTCGTATCTTCTAACAAAACGGCTTTTGTCATAGACGAACCAGAATCTAATCCTAAACTTATCACTGTACATTGACTCCTTTTGGAAAGTTTTTCGGGTAAATTTTATCATGAAAATGGTGTGGTTGCAATGTAAAAAAACATGCTTAAAAAAAAGAACTATACATTTTCATTCAAATCCTTTATAATAGTATGCTGTGAAAAATAGCAGTATAAAACTGCTCATCATGCATTAAAAAAAGGAGACGAAAGAAAAATGAATCAAGAGAAAAACAAAGGTGCGGAATACGACTTTTACGGGAAACTTCCGCTGCAAAAAGCGATTCTCCTTGGTCTGCAGCATGTATTCGCTATGTTCGTAGGTAACCTTACTCCAGTCCTTATCATTACAGGGGCTTGTGGTATTGCTTCTGGAACCGAATTTGCAGACGTTCAGATTGCGCTTTTACAAAATGCAATGTTAATTGCCGGAATTGTTACACTGATCCAGTTGTACGCGATCGGACCGATCGGTGGAAAAGTTCCAATCATCATGGGAACGAGTTCAGGATTTATCGGTGTCTGCAGCAGTGTTGCATCTGTTATGGGTGGTGGAATCCTTGGATATGGTGCGATCATGGGTGCTTCCATTATCGGTGGGTTATTTGAATCTGTATTAGGATTTATGTTAAAACCACTTCGAAGATTTTTCCCAGCTGTCGTAACTGGTACGGTTGTACTTTCCATCGGATTATCACTGATCGGTGTTGGTGTGAATTCTTTTGGTGGAGGAAATTCTGCTAATGATTTCGGTTCAATTGAGAACTTGTTACTTGGAACAATTGTTCTTGTGATCATCATTGCATTAAAACATGGAACGAAAGGTATCACAAGTGCTTCTTCTGTACTGATCGGAATTATCGCAGGATACATTATCGCAGGAATCATGGGTGTTGTACTTCCTACAACTGCTGTCAATGCAGATGGTGTAGAGTATACAAAAGCATGGGTGTTAAACTGGGATAAAGTTGCTCAGGCTGGATGGTTTGCCATTCCAAAATTTATGCCTGTAAAAATCATTTTTGATGCAAGAGCAATCGTCCCTGTACTTATCATGTTTATCGTAACTGCTGTAGAAACAGTCGGGGATATTTCCGGAGTTATCGAAGGTGGTATGGATCGTGAAGCTACAGATTCTGAGCTTTCTGGTGGTGTTGTCTGTGATGGTATCGGATCTACGATCGCAGCATTCTTTGGAGTTTTACCAAATACATCATTCAGCCAGAATGTTGGTCTTGTTACGATGACAAAGATCGTAAACCGTTTTGCACTTGCAACAGGAGCAATCTTCTTGATCTTGTGTGGATTATTTCCAAAACTTGCTGCATTGATCTCTATCATGCCACAGAGCGTATTAGGTGGAGCAGCTGTTATGATGTTCTCTTCTATCGTGATCAGTGGTATTCAGCTGATCACAAAAGAACCACTAACAATGAGAAATATTACCATCGTATCTGTAGCTCTCGGACTGGGATATGGAATCGGTGCAAACAGTACAGTTCTTTCTGGACTACCTGAAGGAATTCAGTTGATCTTCGGAGGATCTGGTATTGTACCTGCAGCACTTGTTGCAATTATTTTAAATATTGCATTGCCAAAAGAAGATTAAATATACTAATAAAAACAGCACTGCATTGGGAATTTTATTCCTGTACAGTGCTGTTTTCTATATGATGCTTTCCTGCGTCTATTATCAGCTCATAACACCAATTTCATCTGGTACGATCACATCAGCTTCTGTGCATGCAAGGATATCTTCTACACTATATCCTTCTGCAAGTTCCCTTAACACGAGACCATCTTTTGTAACTTCAAAATAGCAACGTTCTGTTACGATATCTGTTACACAATGAACTCCCGTCAAAGGAAGTGTACATTTCTTTAATATCTTAGACTTTCCACTCTTTTCACAATGGTCTGTTGCTACAATGATCTTCTTCACTCCGGCACACAGATCCATGGCACCACCCATTCCTGGCACCATCTTCCCTGGAATCATCCAGTTGGCGATATTACCTTCTTGGTCTACCTGAAGTGTACCAAGAACTGCTGCATCAATATGTCCGCCACGTATAAACGCAAAAGACATCTCATGATCATATACACTTCCACCTTTGATCACAGATGCAGGCTGTCCGCCAGCATCAATAACATCAATATCTACTTTATCCCAGCTTGGGGTTGGTCCACTTCCGACGGTTCCGATCTCTGCCTCCAGCCACAGATCCACACCTTCTGGGAGATAATTTACGCACATCAGCGGAACTCCGATACCAAGATTTACAAAATCTCCATCTTTAAAAAACTTTGCACATCGTGATGCGATCAGCTTTCTTCCTGTCAATCCTGCCATATCACTGACCTCCTTCCGCTTTTGCTTTGGCTCGCTGCCACATTGGACACATTGGTCGTTTCTCACCGGTTCTTTCATAGATCATATCGATCACAGGTGCTGGAACATCGATCTCTTCTGGTCCTAGTTCACCCACTTCCACGATCTCTTCCACCTCAACGATCACCGTATCGGCAGCCATAGCCATCGTACTGTTTGTTGCTCTGGAATTCATTCGAAATGAAATATTACCTGCAGTATCTGCTTTCGTTGCTTTGATCAAAGCAACATCTGCACGCAATGGTAATTCCAGAAGATATTCTTTGCCATTGATCGTTAGTTTTTGTTTACCCTCTTCTACTTCTGTACCAAGTCCTGTTGGTGTCAAACAGCCTCCTAAGCCTGCTCCACCACAACGGATTCTTTCTGCAAAGGTTCCTTGCGGACTAAATTCTATCGCAAGTTCTCCTGCAAACATCTGATCCTTGGCAATCGGGTTCAACCCAATATGTGTTGTGATCAAACTCTTAACTCTGTGATCTTTGATCAGCTTTCCGACTCCTTGATCTGCCATTCCAGCAGATACAGCGATCGCATCAATATCTTTGATTCCTTTTTCTAACATTCCATCAATGATCTCATCTGCTGCAAATTCTCCATGCCAGTCTCCAAACATGATCGTCTGTCCATCATGAATTCTTGAGAGCGCTTCCTCTCTTGTTACAACTTTTGACTTCAAAGGCGTGACCTCCCTTCTATGTTCATGGTTTGATCCTGGCTTTATTCTCCTTTGAATTCAGCCTTTCTCTTCTCCATAAAAGCTTTGACTCCTTCTATAAAATCAGAAGATGCCGCACATTCACGCTGTGTCGGAATCTCACATTCATCCAGATATTTCTTATAATCAGCAAGCCCTGCCTGATAAATCTGTTTCTTGATATTCTTATAAGAAAGTAATGGTCCACTAGCAAATTTCTTAGCAAGTTTCATAACGGTATCATCTAATTCCTCCGCTGGAACTACATCATATACCATTCCGGCATCTTTTGCTTCCTGTGCTTTCATTGGTCTTCCTGTAACACACAGTTCCATTGCTTTTTGAATTCCAAGACTCTTAACAAACAGGTATGTTCCACCGGTATCTGGAACTAGTCCAAGATTCACAAATGCCATAATAAACTTCGCATTGTCTGCGCATACAACAAAGTCCCCTGAAAATGCAAGACTTACTCCTGCACCTGCTGCCGCTCCACTTACACTTGAGATTACAAGTTTACTCATACGCTTCAGACCATCGGTTACATTGCCAACTTTACTGATCAGAGAATCCATATTCACTTCTCCACCTTGTTGGATCAGGTTATAGAAGTATCCAATGTCTCCTCCTGCTGAAAATGCCTTTGGCATTCCTTTTAAAACAACAACTTTTACATTCGGGTCATTCTCACAAGTATCTACCACGTACATCAACTCGTCTGCCATCTGATCATCAATTGCATTAAGATTCTTCATATAGTTCATTGTGATGATACCAACTCCATCTTCTACAACGAACTGCAATTTCTCTAGCTTCATAGGCATATCCTCCTTTAAGTTGTTTTGATAACTATATTGTATCACTTTTTGTACAATTTGTGAAGCTTTTCGACAAAATTAAGGGGTTGACGAATCTCATTTTCTATAGTATCTTATAGCCATAAGGTCATATAACTGACGGAGCACGTGGAATTAACCACATGGAAGTATGATCATTAATCGCCGACCGTCTGGGCAATCTGTCTGGACGTGCGGCGTTTTTTTATTCTATTTTTGCAACGCTTCATCGTTCAGATATTGATCCTGTTAACTTTTTACGTACTTGTTCTAAGTACGTATCATCCATAAGGAGGAATACTATGACAGTTGGTCATGTCCATTCCATCGAATCGATGGGTCTGGTTGATGGACCAGGGATACGAACCGTTATCTTTTTACAAGGATGTGCTCTAAGATGTCGTTTCTGCCATAACCCTGATACTTGGGAATTATCTGGCGGAACCGAATACACACCGGAAGAACTTGTTGCAAAGATCCGACGATTTAAACCTTATTTTAAAGAAGATGGTGGTGTTACCTTTTCTGGTGGAGAACCTTTATTACAACCTGATTTTTTAAAAGAGACTTTAAAACTATGCAAGAATGAAGGCATTCACACTTGCATCGACACTGCAGGTTATGGACTTTCTGATTATGATGAGATTTTAAACCATACAGATCTTGTTCTTCTTGATCTGAAACACATCCATAAAACGGATTATGAAAAAATGACAGGAAGATCAATGGATCGTTTTGAAGAATTTTTGAATGCTTTAAAAAAACATCAGACTAAGATATGGATTCGCCATGTCGTTGTTCCAGGAATTACTGACAGCGAAGATCATATGGCTCAGTTAAAAGCTTATATTCAAACGATTCCTAATGTAGAGAAAGTTGAGCTGCTTCCTTATCATTTACTTGGTACCAACAAATATAAAGTTATGGACATTCCTTATTCTTTAGAAGGTGTACCGGCCATGGATAAAAAGAAAACAGAGATGTTACAACAAACCTATTTTGATCATGTTTATTTTATGGAGGAAAAATCATGTTAAACGAATGGAATGGATTCAACGATGGTGTCTGGACAAAAGAAATCAATGTAAGAAATTTTATACAGAAAAACTATACTCTCTATGAAGGAGATGACTCTTTCTTAGCTGATGTATCTCAGAAAACAAAAAAAGTCTGGAATAAATGTGAAGAACTGCTTGCTGAAGAATTGAAAAAAGGAGGCGTTTTAGATGTTGAGACAGATATCATTTCTGGTATCACGAACTTCGCACCTGGATATATTGATAAAGAAAATGAGGTGATCGTTGGACTTCAGACAGATGCACCCCTAAAACGTATTGTCAATCTATATGGCGGTAAACGTATGGCGCACCAGTCACTGGAACAATATGGTTATAAACTAAATGAAGAGATCGACCGCCATTTTAATGAATACAGAAAAACACACAATGAAGGGGTTTTTGATGCCTATCCAAAACGTACCCGTCTTGCAAGAACTGCTGGACTTCTAACAGGACTTCCTGATGCTTATGGACGTGGACGTATTATTGGAGACTACCGTCGTGTTGCTCTTTATGGAATCGACCACTTGATCGAAGAAAAACAAAAAGATCTAGGCTTTGAAGATGGAACTATGACAGAAGACCGCATCCGTTTGCGTGAAGAAATTTCTGAGCAGATCCGTGCCCTTTCTAAAATGAAAGAAATGGCTGCATCTTATGGTGTTGATATTTCAAAACCTGCAAAAAATGCGAAAGAAGCTGTTCAGGCGGTTTATATGGGATATCTTGCGGGAACAAAAGAAAATAATGGAGCTGCAACTTCCCTTGGACGTACTTCTACATTCCTTGATATTTATCTTGAACGAGATCTTAAAAATGGAGTGATCACAGAAACAGAAGCTCAGGAATTGATCGATCAATTTATCATCAAACTTCGTCTGACAAGACATTTAAGAACTCCTGAATATGACGAACTATTTGGTGGGGATCCTACGTGGATCACGGAGTCTATCGGTGGAGTTGGTATTAATGGAAAACCTCTGGTTACTAAGAACTCTTTCCGTTATCTTCATACTTTATATAACATTGGAACTGCTCCAGAGCCTAACTTAACTGTTTTATGGTCTGAAAAACTGCCAGACAACTTTAAACATTTTTGCTCTAAAGTTTCTATTGATACGGATTCTATCCAATATGAAAATGATGATGTTATGCGCCCAGTCTATGGGGATGATTATGCGATCGCTTGTTGTGTATCTGCAATGAAGGTTGGAAAACAGACACAGCTGTTCGGAGCCCGCTGCAATCTGGCAAAATCACTGCTTTATGCGATCAATGGAGGAATTGACGAGAAAAAAGGAATCCAGGTTGTTCCTGGAATCGAACCGATCACAGATGACGTTCTTGATTTTGACAAAGTATGGGAAAACTATAAGAAAGTTATGACTTATGTTGCTGAATTATATGTTGATACAGTAAATATCATTCATTTTATGCATGATAAATACGCATATGAAGCCAGCCAGTTTGCTCTTCATGATACAAACTTAGAGCGAATCGCAGCTTATGGAATTGCTGGTCTGTCTATTGCCGCAGACTCTCTATCAGCGATTAAATATGCAACTGTAAAACCAATCCGCAATGAAAATGGTGTAGCAATTGACTTTGAAACCATTGGGGATTTCCCTAAGTATGGAAATGATGACGACCGCGCAGATGATCTTGCAGTTAACACAGTAACATTCTTCTCTGACGAACTAAAGAAACATCCGATTTATAGAAATGCGATCCATACTTTATCTGCTTTAACGATCACATCCAATGTTATGTATGGTAAGAAAACCGGATCCACACCAGATGGAAGAAAACTCGGAGAACCTTTAGCTCCAGGTGCAAACCCAATGCATGGACGAGACGAAAATGGTGCTCTTGCATCCTTAAACTCTGTCGCTAAAATTCCATATCGCGATGTATGTCAGGATGGTGTATCCAATACCTTTTCCATCGTACCAGATGCTCTTGGAAAAGATCAGGAACAACGAGTACAAAACCTTACAACAATCTTAGACGGATACTTTGTTCAAGGTGCACATCATTTGAATGTAAATGTTATGCATAGAGAAACTTTGATCGATGCTATGGAACATCCAGAAAAATATCCAACACTTACGATCCGTGTTTCTGGATATGCCGTGAACTTTAATCGATTATCCCGCGAACAGCAGGAAGAAGTGATTCGTCGTACATTCCATCAGAGTATGTAGATTTTTATGAAACAGCAATGGTGCCTGATTCTTATTTGAATCAGGCACCATTACTATTCTTCAAACATTTTTCCCTCTATAGCACTTATCTGTTCAATGGGAATGATCGTCTGATCAGTCATGACAACTGTGTGTTTATATTTATCAATTTTCTTTACACAACCAGAACAGGTAATATATGCTCCCCCATCTTTCTTAGCATCTGGTACAAAATACGTGATCTCAACCATTTGCTGTGTACCGATCGTTTCAGCGATCAGATATAACTTTTTATTTAATTCTGCTATAACTTCTTCACTCAACACCTGTTTTGCATCTGTTTGTCTTACAGTTTCTTTAATAGCTGCTTCGTGTCCGGTAAGTGCCGCAAAAGGCGAAAACTGTGCTGCCCTGGCATAAAGTGACATACGAGGGTGCTTCTTTGAAGTTGGATGCGGCAGATTGATAATATCATCGTATTTATGATTGTACTGATCCTTCATAATCTTCCTCCATTGACACTGAATACTTACTTTCTATGCTTTATGTCCGCCGATCTGCTCATTACGGTCTTTTGCTGTTGCTCCCTCCTGAAGGTTCATTCCTTTCAAGATAGCGTTTTTCCCAAACTTCTTTTTGATTGTGAGCATTGTCTGTTGCATCCGTTTCTCACGCTCTAAAACGGCCTCTTCTTCGGCTTGTTCCTGTTCCTTTACCGTATAATCTGTAAAAAGATCAAGCTGCTCATACGTTTCTTCTTCCTTTGAAAAACTTTCATCCACGAGCTTGTTCGCTGTGATATTGATTCTTCTGATCAGCAGATTTTTATCCACGATCCGATCATATAATTCCATCACTGCATTTGTGATCAGCATGGTAGATGATGTCTTCCTTTTCAGGTTTGTTGTTCCATGAGCGTGTTTTGGAACTTTCCTTCCATATCGGTCGATCGTAACAGATCCCTTGTACTTCCTATATCTATCTGGATCCGTTAGATTTTCTATATCATAACCTACAGTCAATACGATCTGGTCAGTAACAAGTCTCTTATCTACCAGATCAAGTGTCATAAGATCAGTCATTTCTTTTACAACCAACTTTGCCTTATCAAAGTCATATGGGCAGTGAAGTACTTGCCCGGAGCATACACTGTTGGTTTCCGGTTTGTACGCTTTGACTTGCTCCATAGTACAAGGCTCATATCCCCAGGCATGATCGATCAGCAGTTCCGCATTGATCCCAAACATCTTATAAAGCAGTTCTTCATTATGAAATTCATTTGGCTTTCCGACGGAACATCTTGCAACATCTCCCATTGAGAAAAGACCGTGTTCTTCCAACTTCTTCGCATAGCCTTTGCCTACTCTCCAGAAATCCGTAAGCGGTCTGTGATTCCATAGTTTCCTACGGTAAGACATTTCGTCTAATTCGGCGATCCTTACGCCATCCTTATCCGGTTTAATATGCTTTGCTACGATATCCATCGCAATCTTGCACAGATACATATTCGTTCCGATTCCGGCGGTTGCTGTAATTCCCGTTGTTTTTAAAACGTCTCGTATCATAGTCATGGCAAGTTCCCTTGCAGTCATCTGATAAGTATTCAGATAATCTGTTGCATCTATAAATACTTCATCAATTGAGTACGGAAAAATATCTTCTGGCGCAATATACTTCAGATAAATATTATAAATCTTGGAACTATATTCCAAATAGTATTCCATACGTGGTGGTGCAACAATATAATCAACCTTCAATGCCGGATTTGCATTTAATTCTGTGCTGTCATCCGACGAACCTGTAAATGTTCTGTTTAAAGCTTTCCACCTGCGGGTATTATTGACTTCTTTAATCTTTTGCACGACTTCAAACAAACGTGGTCTGCCTGGTATTCCATAGCTTTTCAGCGATGGAGATACCGCAAGGCAGATCGTCTTCTCCGTCCGGCTTTGATCTGCAACCACAAGATTTGTCGTTAAAGGATCGCGATTTCGCTCCTTACATTCCACAGAAGCATAGAATGATTTGAGGTCGATCGCAATATAAGCCTTTGTCTTTGTCATCGTTCTATGCTCCTCTATTTGCATAATGAATCAACCATCATAGCGAACCACATCATACAAAACATAAATAAAAAACACAATAGTACAGAACCACACCCAACATTTGATTTCCCATCATCGGATGATTCTTCCTTCTCTCGGTTATGCTTCGATGCATCATCTTCTTTCAATTTGTTATAAAGATAATATTCTCTGGCATTGTCTTTCCAATCTTTTTTCCCATTCCGATCATAATCAAAAAAGGCCATATTGATCACTCCCCATTCCTTAGCCTATTCATATTTTTCTCTATTTACTAGAGCTTGGAAAATATGGGCTTAATACTCCAGCTACATTACTGATCGGCATTGTTTGCAGCCATACTTTCCCAGGACCTGTAAGTATTGTGTTAAACACTCCTTCTCCGCCAAATAACATATTCTTTACACCCGGAACACTTTTGATCTCCATCGTACAACTTGCTGTCATCGCGGCCAAATGTCCAGTGTCTACAACAATCTGCTCTCCAGCCTCTAATTCATATTCCACGACATGACCATCAAATTCTGCAAACATGATACCATGGCCAGATGCTTTCTGCATAATAAAACCTTCTCCGCCAAATAATCCAGCTCCGATCTTTTTATTAAAGAATGCAGATAACTCAACTCCATTCTCACCGGCAAGATAAGCACTTTTTTGTAATATCATTTCCTGTCCAGGTGCAATTTCAAATGCCTTGATGGATCCCGGGAAGCATGAAGCAAAGGCGATCATCCCTTTTCCGCCTTGTGCTGTATAAACATTCTGGAACATCTTTTCTCCTGAAAACGCTCTTCCAAAGATCTTTCCTATTCCCCCATTCGAAGTTGTTTCCATTTTCATATTTGGAGACATCCAAGACATTCCTCCACCTTCTGTAACCATTTTTTCTCCAGATTCCAGATGACAGATAACTACTGGAAGTGTTTCACCTAAAATTTCATATCTCATAATGTTTTCCTCCTTACTCAACATTTGATTTGTTATTCTTCTTTGCATTTACAATATAAATTCCAACACATACAAGTGCGAGTGCAATCAGACTTCCGATATTAAATGCCTGTTTGATTTCTCCCAATACCAATGCCGACAAGATTACACTGCATAATGGATTCACAAATCCGAAGATTGCTACCTTTGACACATCATTATATGCAAGTAATACAGACCAAAGTGTATAGGCAACTGCAGATACCAATGCAAGATACAACACGACCGTAATTCCACCAACTGTTACATGATCTAAATGTCCACCCATTGCGTTTCCGATTAAAAATAATACAATTCCACCAATAAAAAACTGAGTTCCACTTAATATAACTGGTGATACTTTTTTTGAATAGTAATTGATCAATATCGTGGATGTTGCATAGGCTAACTGTGAAATCAAAACGAATCCTTCTCCCATCATCGTAAAGCCGAAATCCAAAGAATTTCCAAGAAGATTGATCACGACAACTCCTGCAAATCCTAAGATGCATCCTGTTAATTTTCTTCCCGTTAGCTTTTCATTTCGTACGATCAAACATGACATTAGGATTGCGATAAAATTTCCTAAACCTGTAATGATTCCACCTTTCACTCCAGATGTATGTGCCACGCCGATATAAAAGAAAAAATACTGTCCAACAGTCTGAGCAAGGCAGACAGGAACTGCATATTTTAGAATCTTTCCATCGGGCAGTGTCACTTTCTTTTCCTGTATAGAAGCAAAAATCAAGACGAAAAGTCCTGCTAACGCAAATCTTGTTCCTGCAAATACGATCTGACTGGCTGTGTTTGTCGTATCCACTTGTAACAATCGATATCCTGTCTTGATCATCGGAATAGCACTTCCCCATAGAATACAGCATAAACTTGCCAGCGCTGCTACAACCCAAGTCTTTGTTAATGTATGATGCTCTGTCTTCATTATCTTTTTATTTATCCTCTCTTGTATAGTACTTTATTTGTATTAATTCTATCATATTTTCATATCTTATCCAATCCATACATCATCGATATACAACAAAAGACTCAGAAGTCCACGGCTCCTGAGTCCTTTAACATAATTATCATATATCTATTGCATTACTGCATTCCGTTTGCTGTCTTATATTTATACAGCATTTCGGCATGATTCTGTTCTTCTACCTGAATGTCTGCCATCAACTTTCTAAGATCACTATCCCCAAACATAAATACATTTGTATTATACTCTCCGGAAACCAATTTCTCTGTTCCAATTGCATCAGTTGCAAGAAATGCATCATGCATCTTATCTTCGGACTGGCTCGCTGCTGTATAGATTGCTCTTGGTTCATAGTCTCTTCCATCACTGTCATTGCAGTCACTTGACGGTACTGTTCCATCTAAGACCTGTGTGAGTGAATCGTAATGTGTCTGCTCTTTTTTGTGTAACTGTTCAAAAAGATTTTTAAGTTCTGGATCGATCGCCTGCTGTGCGTATTTTTGATACTTTTCTATGCAGCTTTTCTCCTGTGTTCTTAGGTTTTCAATTGCTGTTCTTTCTGTCTCTTTTAATACCATGATATAAGTTCCTTTCTACTTTGGAAATTTTTATGATGATATTATCTGCTGTTTGATGCATTTCTATGCAACGAATGGCGAAAATTTAATATTCAATTACATTGAAATTCCATCGTACCATCCGTCTGTAATTCTGCTTGATCGGATAAGTAAAATTCCAAAGTCATAATATTTTTTTCATTCAATTCCAGTTTTTTCACTTGATACTTTACCATTTCACTCACAGAAAATTTACCATCTTCTTTATAAATTGTTGTCAAAATTCCTTCTGTCTTTCCATTGTTGCTTTGTAATCGGATATTTGCAAATCCTCCGGAACTATTTTGCTGTAACAATGTTATCGTTGTTGGTTTTCCAGCTTTTGTTTTTTCATAAAATGTTTTCAATTTCTCACCATGACTTGTCTTGGACGGTTTGAATTTTACTGGTGCATTTTTTGTACTATGTTTTTCTTCCCCAATCTGGGCAACAGGATAACCTTTGGATGTTAATGTATCATATAGCGTTTGTAAGTCTTTTTTTGTAACTTTATTCTCATTGATTTTTATGTTTTGACAAATGTCTGAAATTTGCTTAACTTCTTTTTGTGCCTGAGCTTTTTCTCGCTTTGTTATCACCAATGGTTTCCACTTCTTTGTCTTATGATCTGTTTGTTTTGTTATTTCTTTTATATTTGATGATCTACATGCTGTAAGTGTTATGACACTTGCGAGTAATAAAATAGCTAGCATTAATTTACTACATATATTCTTCTGATATTTTCTTTGCTTTTCTGACCACATATTCTTCTGCCCTTTTAAAATTCTTATGAATAATCCCATATTTCATACCCCTGTCGATTTGTTTTACTTTGATTCCTGTATATTTTGAGGCTTCCTTACAAATCTCTTCGGATCCGTCAATCGCCGATACATTATAGTTTCGCTTTAGAAAATATTTTGTATCACGACCAGAACCGCACCCAAAATCTAAGATGAATGCGCCCGATGGAAGATAAGATAAAAATTTATTTTGTATGTTTGTAAAATCTACGGATCTTGTTGTTTGTATGAATGATTTAGTGTATTTGTTATAATAATTTATGGTTTTGTTGTTCATTGGAATCCTCGCTTAAGTACATTCTAATAACCATTTGACAGCTTTCGCTAATCTCTTTTGGGCATCAGCAAAATGTCCGCCGCTGTTAAATTCTAATGTTGTATGCTTTACCTTAGGATCATTGCGCAAAATTTGTTCCTGTGTTCTAGTTCGATCTCCAACTCTTGCCATGACCGGATTCTTTGTTTTTTCTTCTTTTCCTCCAAGGCTTAAGTAGATATTGCTTTCATGCTTTATTTGATGATGTAACACATATTCATCCCATTGTTCAAACCATAAAGAACCAGAGCAGCTTGCAATTGCTGAGAAGATATCCGTTTCATATGCTGTCCATAAAGCAAACAATCCTGCAAGGGAATATCCGATCAGATAAATTTCTCTGTCTACTCCGTAATCTGCTTTTAATTTCGGAATCAAATCATTCATTAACCATTGTAAAGTCTTTGGACCATTTCCTTTGAAATCATCATCTCCGAAGGCAGCAGGTGACTTCCATGGAGAAAAATCACCATTCCAATCTATTACCTGAAATGCACAGAAAAGAAAATCCTGATCATTGACTGTCTCCATCAGACAATCCCACATATGTGCTATTTCATTTCCACGATGAGGGTACATTCCCCATAAAATGATCGGACCGCCGGAACCATTTTGCTCTATATAACATGTTTTCTGTCTTATCTGTAATTTCTGCATAAATACATTCATCTCCATAAATTTTTCTGCTTTTAATGGATTTATTTTCATGAATTTGGGCTTATTCCCTAGTTGTAGAATCCTCCAGTTCTTCTAACGCGTCCATATAATTATCCATCCATTTCATCTGCCATTGTCTGGGATCTGTTTCTGATATCTGGCTTAACGGATCGATTTCGTCAAACATTCCAAGATTCTCTGCCATATCTAGCGGAAACAAAGTTTCATCTGGGCCGATTATTACCTGATCTCCAATCCCTAGATTCCTGTCATAAGCTGTTAATTCTTCCATTGAAATCTCTTCTGGTTCATCCATAGAATCTTCTTTTACATAAAAAGTTAACATTGGAATTTCTGCTTCTTCTGCTTCTATTTTTATGATCGTATAAATTGGTATTTCATTCATTGTTTGTAATTCAATCATATCACAATCCCCTTGCAATGATCAATTTCGTGCTGTATGATCTGTGCTGTCCATCCAGAATATTTTCCATGCTGTTCTTTAAAATCCTGGTCCAGATAATCTACTTCTATCTCCTTATATCTCTTACAAGGTCTCACTCCATCCAAAGATAAACATCCTTCTTCTGTCTCAAATACGCCTGATCTCTTTGTGATCTTCGGATTGATCATTGCAAACTGAAATGGTCCAACTGCTACTACGATAATGTTCTTTTTAACGCCGATCATATTTGCTGCCATTCCAACACAATGATCCAAATTAGCTCTTAGTGTATCTAACAGATCAACTACTACCTGTTGATCTGCTTTTGTTGCATCTGTTGATTTCTGTGCTAGAAACAGTGGATCTTTCATTATATCTTTTATCATTTTATTTTTAGCTCCTTTATTTCCTTTAAAAATTCTTCTGGAGAAATATATAAATTTTCTAATACTGGTATCAAATATTTAGATGACTTGAGTCTGTCTACTGCCCATGGTTTTGATGTGCAATAGTTTGTCCCATTTGTTGTCTTGTGTATCGTTCATAAATTGATATTCCTGCCTTCCTGTTTCAATTATTGCAGCAATCTAAAAGGCCCAGAAGTCCATGGTCCCTGAGTCTTTTAGAAAATACATTATAATGGTCCTAATTGGTATGGGTAACAACCTAATGGTTATAATGCATAATCTTGATTGTTTGCTGTTAAACTAAGCTTTTCTGCTAACTCTTCATTCAATACCATTATTTCAATATTCCAAATTTTTCTAATCTGTAATAACCTGGCTTTTAATTCTGCAGATGGTCCTACTAACCAAGCAACATCTTCAGCATTCTTAATTACCAATACAAACTTTAATTTCATATTTTTCATTTCATCTACAAATTGTAAGCTATCTCCAACCTCTGAAATATCCGGATATCTACCTAAAATAGAAGCTAAATAAATATGTAAAGATGCAATAAATTTTTCTACTAGTGAAGAAAAATAAACTTCAAATTTATGTTCTTTCTCCTCTGTTTCATGCCGTTTCTCCGCATTAGGACAACTTTTCTTTGCTTCTAAAAATATAATACTGTCCTCTTTATATTTTAAAATAAATTCTACTGTCTTAATTCCATCACCAAGATCCCTATAAATTTTAGAATTTTCAATATGAAACAAGTTAGATTCATCAAATTCTCCAAAATTCATTTCCGATTCTGTTATTACTTTCACTATAATACCACCCCAATTTCTTCTCTATAAAGTTGACGAAAAGTATCCATAATCGTATTATGTTCCAGTAATTCAAATTCTTTTGCAATCTCACATTGCACTTTACTCATTTCATCTTTATACAGCGAAATATACTGAACATTACTGTCAGATTTCCGTTTTATTTCAATATACTTAGATAAAAAATAATCATGTGTTGAAACAAAAATCTGTACACCCTCTTTTTCCAGCATAATTAATAATTCTGCCAACACAGGAATATATTTCGGATTAATATTAGCCTCTGGTTCATCCCAAAATAATACAGATCCTTTCTCTAATGTTCCGTTCTTAATAAGCTGCCATAATAGAGCTATCTTACGTAAACCTTCTGCAACTAAATTAAATTCTAATTTTGCTTGTGTACCTGGTTTTAAATAAAAACGATCTTCATGTAAAGTAACTTTTCCACTGCTAATCTGTTGTAAAATCTTTAAATATTTCTTCCTTGCAGCGGAATCTACACCTCTGGAAATATCAATTTTAGCAGCTGCAATAATATCTAAATAGGTGTCATCAAATTCTACATTTCCCATCTTCACTGCTGCATCTAAATTCCATGCATTGGATAAAATTTCTTTTGCTGGAATAAACACACTTGTGAGATCAGACATTTGCTTTTCCCATTTTTCCTCTGTTGTAATCTCCGCATCCCATTTTTTGGTTTTCGTTGAAAATGTCATTCCAATCTTTGCTGTGTCTGATCCTACGGATACTTTTGCTGTATTTTTCCCATTTTTCTTTCTATTTACTAATCGTCCAATACTTGACTGATCTGGTCGAAAAAGCATAGTTGTTTTCTGTGAAAATGATACATCGTGTTTAGAAGCCTGACATGCTGCATAAGCTAATTTCATAACATGAGTCTTTCCCATACCATTCTCGCCTACTAGTATATTTAATCCTTTATTAAATGGAATTTTTATATCATCAAATACCGTAAAATTATCCGCCTCTATATTTGTTAATGGCATTTTCATCACCTCATTTATTATTTTGCTCTAGATTTTTGTGTTAAAAAGTGTATCTAAAGTTACATAATTTGTTGTATTATATCCGTTTTTCTTATATTTTATTTCATATTTTGTAACTATAGATGCATATTTATGATTATACATGATTTATTATTTTTCGTCTATTTATATTCATCTTCATTGAGCAATATTGATCAAATATTTAGATGGCCTAAGTCTGTCTACTGCCCAATCTCAAAAATCATAATGCGTTCTCTCTCACTATTTCCACCAAACAAATCGGAACAATCAATTTCATCGGTAAACATCATCTCATCCACCGTCATCAGATATGTAAGATATTCGTCAGATGGATAATAGAAGAAACATAAAATCTGTCTTGGATGTTCATAGTATGATTCCATGATCCTTGCCATCACTTTTCTCAAAATCTCTACGGAAAATGGATTAAAAAAATAGATGCGGTCTATCTGTTCTGGGAGTTGAAATTCTTCTGCATTCGCTAATGAAAATGATACCCTCTCTTTCGATACGGCTTCTTTCTTATTTTCCATTACTTTCTCATAAATGCGTTCGTCATATTCAACTCCGAGGCAACGGCATCTTGTCTGGTAGGATAAGAAAAAGTCTACCCTTCCTTTACCACAGCCATAATCTAAGAGCATATTGTTCTTCCTTATAAGTCCTGTATTTGCTAATCGTTGCAGTACAGAATATGGAGTTGGTTCGTATGGATAGCGGTATTGATCGGATTGAGAGTCGTCTCTGCCCATGGTTTTGATGTGCAATAGTTTGTCCCATTTGTTGTCTTGTGTATCGTTCATAAATTGATATTCCTGCCTTCCTGTTTCAATTATTGCAACAATCTAAAAGACTCAGAAGTCCATGGTCTCTGAGTCTTTTAGAAAATACATTTTTAAATCCAATTGCAGTCTCCACCCGTGATTGCAAGGCTTAGCAAAGCATCCATCTTTTCGACTTCCTCTTCACCCTCGATTTTCTGAAGTAACTGCGCAGTATCTAAAATATCTTCCATACTTTCATCTGGTCCAATCTCGTAGTCAATCTCTGCCTCACAGTCTGGACATGGAATCTTCTCCATCGTCTGTAATGAGAGGAATCTGTTCCCACATTTTTTGCATTCATAATATCCGCATTTTTTTGTTCCATCTGGTACATAATACATTGTTCCTATCTCCTTTTTTTGCTTTATTATCACATATTATACATCTAATCTGGTCTGTTGTCTTAGTTTTTTTGTGAGATTACAAGCCCAATAAGGATTAATACAGTTCCAATGATAGAAATCACTGTTATTTTTTCATGTAAAATCAACACTGAAAGTATTACGGTTATAACAGGGGATACGTAAATATAAATACTCGTCTTGATTGCGCCAATCCATTTTGTCGAAAGATTCCATAACAAAAATTATAATACGTTCTTTCTCACTATTTCCACCGAATTTCTTGAAAAATAGAATATTCATGCTAAAATAAATGATTGAATTATGAAATCATTATAAATGAAACAATCGTCAAAGAAGGTAGTATTATGAAATCAAAACTTAAAAATTTTTCCTTACTTACAATCAGCACACTCATTATGGCTGTCGGAATTTACTTCTTTAAATTTGCAAACAATTTCACATTTGGTGGTATCACAGGTATTGCCGTTTTAGTTGCAAAATTCCTTCCTATTTCTGCCAGTGATTTTTCTTTTGTTGTGAATATTTTATTGCTGATCATTGGATGGATCGTCTTAGGTAAAAGCTTTGCTGAAAAAACAGCTTACAGCACGATTCTTTTATCTGTAAGTTTATCTCTTTTAGAGCGAATTTATCCTATGAGTCATCCACTTACCAATGAGCCATTATTAGAGTTGATCTTTGCAATCTTATTGCCAGCGCTTGGTTCAGCAATCTTATTTAATATTGGAGCTTCTAGTGGTGGTACAGATGTTATCGCTATGATTCTTAAAAAATATACAAGTGTAGATATCGGAAAGGGCTTAATGATCTCTGATCTTATCTTTACTCTCGCAGGATTCCTAGTGTTTAACGTCAAAACAGGACTTTATTCTTTGTTTGGTCTGATCATGCGTTCTGCGTTGATTGATAACTTTATTGAAAGTTTTAACCGTTCTAAATATTTTCATGTTGTAACTTCCAATGCAACATGTATTTGTGATTTTATCCAAAATGATCTACAGCGCGGAGCAACCATTGTAAATGCGACCGGAGCCTTTACAGGGGATGATAAATATATTATCCTGACGGTTCTTAGTCCTTCACAAGCAGTGAAACTTCGAAATTTTATCAAAGAACATGATCCAAAAGCTTTTCTTTTAATTTCTAATACAAGTGAGATTATCGGAAAAGGCTTCCATTCTGTCTAGGATGGACAGCCTTTTCTCTGCTTTCATCTGGTACATAATACATTGTTCCTATCTCCTTTTTTGCTTTTATTGGATTTATTTTACAAAATATTTTTCTTAAATCATCACATACTAAGAAACGAGGAGGTTTCAATGCATGAATAAGAAGAAGAAACGAGAACTTACAAACGAAGAAATTGATGAAAATATCTTCGAAATGTGCAATATTTGTTCTACCACGGATTGTACTGGATTGATCCAGATTGTTCCAAGAACACAAGCCGAGCTTGAATCTTATGAAGAATTGTACCACTTCCGACCACCGTTTTTACCTTGTGATGATGATTAAGTCGTCATCCATTTTCTCCTGTAACAAGATCTTATGGCCTGTTATGACTATAAGGTCTTGTTTCAATGTCCACTTTCTCTTCTAATTAGTCTGACAAAAAATATCATCTCTTATTGATTCTAACATAATTGTTTGTGGTGTAGCATCATAATTTTCATCCATCCAAGCTACAGACTCATCGTCCAAATAATCCATGAAATCAATATATGTATTCTCATCATCCATTTCGAAAATTCCTTCTTTCTCAAAGCTCAAAACTCTCTGAATCAGCTTATTATCAGGATACGTCTTTTTAAGAAATTCAATTTGCTCTTTTTTTAGTTTAAATTTTATCATACTTATCACTTCTTCCTTTTAAAATTTCTCAAATAATCAATTCCACTTTTTCCAAACATCTGGTTGATATCCTAGTGTTGATTGCTTTCCATTTCGAACAACTGGTGTCTTGATGACTTGTGGATTTTCTAATACTTTTTCAAGTTTATCTTCATTGGCAATATATTTGATCAGTGCAAGCAAGTTCTGATCTTTGCCTTCCCAATTGATCATATGATCTAAACCACCATTTGCCTGAGCTACTGAATTGAATTCGCCTTTGCTCATGCCTTTTTTCTTCATATCAACAAACTGATATTTGATTCCACGTTCTTTGAAAAAACGTTCTGCTTTCTTTGTTTCGATGCATTTTTTTGTTCCAAATATTTGTATGTTCATGCTGGTTTAAAATCCTCCATTTAGATATGCTCTAGTTTCTTTATCTCATTCATCATTAAGCGCTACAGCCTGTATTTTGCAACTTTTTGACTTCATCTTTGTATTCAGATTTCACAAGGTCCAAACTCAGGAATGCTTAAGTTGCAAAACAGCTTTCTCATCTAATCAGCTTTTATTACACCAGTAAAATGAGACTCAACAAGCTTATCCATCTGTGCTGCAATCTCTATAAACGGCAAATTCAGATCAAGTGTCTTAACACTTATCTGACTGCCATGCATCTGATACACATTATCAGGCTGGATTTCTTCTTCTGTCTTAGCATAAAGAAGCATTCCTGAAACTGTATTATCTTCTTCTCCAAATTGATAGCTTCGATTTTTTACATAGGTAAAAATCTGAAACAAATTGTTTGAATGAAGCGTATGTTTATCAAAATGAACCTGTGTAGTGTGATTGTAATATTTCGCATCAATGATAAGTACTGTATTACCACGTTGTAAATGAATATCACTTTGCATAACCGGCAGCATCGTTCCAACACCATTGTCTAGTGCCCACGGAATCTGCGATGCACTAACAGACAATTCTGGATAATGTCTGCTGTAATATTCCAGAATGAATTTTTCATACAGCCTGCACATACGCTGCTCGTCTACAAAGGATGCTAATCTATAGTTACCTGCATCTGTTGTGATCAGCATTCCTTCAATCATCAACTGACAAATACTAACTAACATTCTATATGTTTGATTATTACGCTGAAAACGAATCGATGACCATTTAATTTCTGTCGGTTCTATAGAATCTACATTCGAAAAATACAACATTTTCTTCTTCAGATCATCTTTGTATTTTGCTTTTACTTTGCCGTTTCGCAAAAGAAGCATGACTGTTGTTTTCAAGATTTGATTCAACGTGTTATTTTCTGAAAGCTCATCAAAATCACAGGTAAGTACTTGTTTATGCAACAGTTTATTTTTAATTGTACCTGGCATATTTATTTTACCACGCATAACCGTCAGCTCTTCCTGATGACTTATATATTCTCTGTAAAGTCCCTGCTTCAACTGCAACCCTATGCCCTTGGCTAGGATTGCAGCCAGCAGATTATACATCTCATCAAAAGACTCTGCTGCAACATCATCATATGTCTCTTGCTTCAGTGTCTGAAAAGCATAGGAAAGCATATGGTAAATATTATTGATCAGAATACTCTTGTCCTTTGTCATTGAAATACCCCATGCAAAATATTTTCCCAACGCTGTAGTTTATCTGTATCATCGAACCAATACTCTGCTAACATTGGCAGTATATCAAAATCAATTACATCTTGCATCCACTCATCTGTACATTCTTTCGTATTACAAAAATAACTATGTCCAATACAGAATCCTTTACCTAGAGATTTGTCGTTTGCAATTTCTCTGTTTAGTTCCTTAATACGGTCAATCAACGTATTAAATGTATCATTTGCAAATGCTTCCTGATATTTAATAAATCCTTCCGAATCAAATCCCGGTTCTATATCAAAGAAACTAAATCGGCGGCGAAGTGCATAATCAATCATCGCCAAACTTCTATCAGCCGTGTTCATCATACCAATGATATGTAAACGTTTTGGAACGGAAAAGCTGAGACCATTATAGGCTAATGTTGTCTTTGTCTCTCGATAGTCAGCCTCAATCAACATTAATAATTCACCAAAGATTTTACTCATATTGCCCCGGTTAATCTCATCAATGATAAAGAAATAATCTTTATCTGGATGGTTCGCTGCTTTCTGACAGAACCTATAGAAAATTCCATATTTCAGTTCAAATCCATCCTCGACTGGCTTATACCCCATCATAAAATCTTCATAGGAATAATTTTGATGGAACTGTACAAATTCAATGCGGTCGTCATCTTTCTCTCCCATCATTGAATAAGCCAGACGCTTAGCTGCATAAGTCTTTCCAACACCAGGTGCTCCTTGTAAAATGATGTTTTTCTTCCTTGTCAGAACAGCTACGAGACGATCATATTTTGCTTCTGTCATGTAAACCTGATCTAAGAATTTTTCTTTCGAATACTCATCTTTATTTTCCTCAGCTGTTGGCACTGGATTTTCTTCACGGATCAAATCAATGATAAATTCGTATTCAGTCTTTGTTAATTTGAATAGACTTCCCTGATTGATACTGAAATATTCCATTTTTTTCAGTTCAGGACAGGCTTTCAATGTTGCAAAATCAATTGGTGATGAGAGTCCTTCTAACTTTTCAAAATATATTCTCTCTCCATCCTGCTCTGCATTTACACGAAATATAGCTACAATTTGCTTCACCGGAGTAGACTCATATCCAATCACCATGTCTCCAGCCTTTGCATCAAGAAAGTTTTGGAAGATTCTACGCTTATTTCCATTGTCATTAAACAACGTATAATTCTGAATTTCTCCCACTGGCATACTGGACATACTCCACATTTTTGGATTTGCATTTAAGAACCAGTATTGCTGTCCATCATCTTCTTGAGGCTGTGCATAAAGAGGAACATTTGTTGAATCTTCCTTGTTCCAATAACGAAAAATGAAAAATCCAACATCTATTGTAAGTGTCCGTAACTCGGGATCCGCATAACAAGACGACGTAATCTGAGAATTTAGCAGATTTCTAAGCTCATCGTCCTGCTGTAATTCTGCACATATCTCATCATATAATGCCATGAAATTTCTAATATTATCTACATAAGCACCTTTCTTAAACCGATAGTCACTTTCAAGTTCCGATGAGACAGCTTTTACTTCACTGAATTTGTAGATATAATATTTGTCTGGATAGCGCAGCCACAAATATGTCATGATTGCATTTTCATACTGATAGTGCTGCGCAGCTCCATTTCCGTAGCGTTCTAATAACTCATTTGATCTGTTTTTAAAGTTAGCAATTCTCTCACATAAATCTTTACTCTCGTCATATAGTTCCATATACATGGAACGTACTTCTTCTGGTGCGGTCTCTGCAAAACCAGTAATCATTCCTGCTGGAAAGTTATTCGCAGATGTAAGCAAATTACCAACCTGATCCAGAGATTTCTTAAGCATCTGTGCAAAATCAGCTGAATTAATATCCCAATTCTCTTGAAAGCATTGCACAGCTTCCCATTTGTATTTTTCGTTAGGCCACTGTTGCTGCACAAAAACTTTTTTGTATTCTGCTAGTATTTGTTTTAATCGAAATTTGTTGAACATTGTTATTCTCCACCTTTGTAATTTCTTTTTCCAACACGATTATTATGATTTCGTAAGATTCCAGGAAACTTAAGGTTACATGCTCCTCTTACCCTATAATTTTCCAATTTGCTTTTCGTTTCGTTCCGTTCTGTACTAATCTATCTTTTTCCTGTAAAGAAGCAAACATTCGAGAAATCGTTCTTTTCGATATACCCATTTCTTCCGCATAATATGCCTGTGTTGCAGACGGATTTTTCTCTATAATCTGCAACAATTTTTCTATCTGCGTCTGTTCCTTATCAAACAGCACTTCAGTGCCATTAGTGCCATTATTGACGCCATTAACGCCATTTTTAGTATCATTGGCGTTAATCGTGGCGTTATTGGTATCAACCTGACCTCGATAAATATTGATACGCAAATTAACTTCGCCGCCAATAAACTCCGGCTCCTGCAGTCCGGCAGCAGTTACTTTGTCTATAATTCTCGGAATGCCTCTTCCCCAATGCTCGATCAGATTCATGTAAGCAAACACGTGAGCAAGAGCTTCATTTCTGATCTTAGAATAGCCTTCTTTCATACGCTCCATCGTTTGTCACATTGGCAGCTTTCCTGGGGCAGTGATTTCTTAATGTCTATGGACCTTAAATTTGTAAGAATCTAAAGCAATTATTATACTATCTAAAATATTAATATTTTATAGCAATTCCAACTTTTTTCTGGTTACATCTACAATTTTTTCTGATTCGGATGTTAAATTTCCTTTATCATTTAAAATTGGTGTATCTAAAACTGCCTTTATTGCTCCTGCCATCGCTAATGCTTGTGCAACAATATTTTTTTCTTCCAAAGAATATGTTCTAAAATCTGTACCTTTACTTTCTATTGTCTCCGTCATCTCATAAACTAATGGTTCAAATACAGAATTATCATATCATGGACATTTTGAGATATCATAAACATCTTGAGTTGACGATTAGTTGACCACATTGTCTACTAGCACTTAAGTACATTGTATGTCATTGTGATCTACTATCTACCTTCCATTCCGAAGATCACTAAACCATTTGTAAATTGCATATAGGATAGCAATCATAAGTCCAATCATTAAAATCCCTTAACCGCCACCCCAAATAGCCCTAATATACTTTCTAGAGTTTCTTCTGGTATTATAAAAATAATTAAAAATAATAAAACCCACATTTTTAATACTTCTTTTTACTTATTTATTTGTTCTGATTTCGTTTCGTAAGGTCTGAGGGGCCTTAACTATAAGAGATTTCTTAAGCATCTCTGCAAAATCAGCTGAATTAATATCCCAATTCTACTGGAAGCATTGTACTGCTTCCCATTTGTATTTTTCATCAGGCCACTGTTGCTATACAAAAACTTTTTTGTATTCTGCCAGTACTTATTTTAATCGAATTTTGTTGAACATTGTTATTCACCATCTTTGTAATGATTGTTTGAAACTTTTATAGATCTTTGGCTGATTTGTTAATGTATACAGAATCTTACGCTTCCTTGCACTAGTTTAAGTTATTACTGATTATTATATTAATTTTATCAGCCTTCATAAATTTTTAATTCTCTATCTAATTCATCTATTTTTTCTTTCATTTTTTCACTTTCGATTTCTTTAATCTTTTCAATTTCAAGAGGAAATATTTCCATTAATATTTTTCCTACAATACCACTTGGCAAAATAACCAAAATAAATTTCATGTATAAGTCAAGATTTTTTATCATTTTTATTGGACATTTATAAAAAAATAAAATTTCTATTACAATAATCATAAATATTGTAAATAAAGTAATCAAAATATTTCTTTTGCGAATTTTTAATGAATTGGTTGATATTGTTGATTTCAAATGATCTTGTTCTGCTTTTATTCTTCCAATTTTTTCTCCCAAACTGATTCCCTGCTTATATCCCGATTTTTCTCCTACATTTTTACCTGATATGTATCCTTCATTCTTAGTATTTTCTAAAACATCATCATATACTTTGTCTACAAGCTTCTCTATTGTATGATTATCATTAAAAGATAATTCATTAATTTGCTGATTATTATCAGCAATTTCCTCGAATAACATATCTTGTAAAGCACCATTAGAAGTTTTTTCACACACACTATTAATTAAATATTGTATATTTTCTGTAGGCTTGTCTTGTATATATCTGATTTTTATAAATTCTATAAAGGCTTTTATGTCATCTTTTGCTCTGCCCTGCAATTTTAAAATAATAGAATACCAAACACTAGGTAATACAACTATTGGATTTTCTGCGCTAAACTTAATACTTGACCATTTAATTAATTTATGATCTGCAGAAATCAAATACTCTCCTACATTCCAACCAATCGTATCTGATTTACACTTGCGTTTTTTATTTACAAAAAGTAAATTTTTAACATCATACTCAGCATTTTCCTTTGTTATTCGTTGCTCTTTCCATACCATATAGTCTTCTAATAATTCATTCTTTACTTGAATATCATATGTTTCTTCTACTTTAATATCATTTAAGATTTCATAAAATTGCTTTTGTAATTTTTTATAAAACTCTTCATAATGATCATTAATACCATTTTCACCAATCCACTCAAGATATTTAATCAAAAAACCATCTTCGTAATCCGAGTTATCATATAACTTATTCAATGCAAGTCCTTTTCCTTTATAACCATGCATTATGCGTTTTACCTCACCTACATGATACCGAATAGATTCTAAAGTTTCTTTTTTTGTATACGATGTGATACGTAATTTAATCTTGGATTCTTTACATTTATTTATAAATCGAAGTGTTGTTTTTTGACGCTTTTCATTATTTAATCCCATCATGCGAAATATAATATTAGTGTCTAAATAAAATGTTTTTCCTTGTAATAATGTCGCAAAATTTTTTCTATCTTTTCTAACTGTCAATCTACAATAATCAACAGCAAAAGATACTATCTCATAAAGTAAATTATTTTTTTCATCATCTTTAGGGGGAACAGACGATGTATTAGAACAAGGAATACAAGGAGTACCAGTAATAGCTATGTCGGATCCTGGAAGATTAGCTACATATGTAAAGGAATATGGTATAATCCAAATGCCTTATATATTGAAGGATCCAGAGCAGTTGGATAGACTAATAGAAACAGAATTATATAAGAACTGGGAAAAAGAGTTTGAAAAACATGGTGTAAACTTCAAATTGGTATAATGGTCCTAGAAATTTTGTAACAAATAAGAAGATAGATGTACCAAAAGACTTAAATGGATTGAAAATTAGAACAATCGGAAGTGAATTATTTACTGAATCAATAAAAGCAATGGGAGCTGTTCCAACACCAATGGAATGGTCTGAAGTTTATGCAGCTATTCAACAAGGAGCATTAGATGGATGTGAAGCACAGACTCCATCAGTATATCCAACAAGACTTTATGAAATTTGTA
>ERZ773248.991-NODE-991-length-28414-cov-12.304101_pt1 | contig 28414 bp, 27 predicted proteins | sample MGYA00580518_ERZ773248 | MGnify/ENA primary metagenome ERZ773248 (study PRJEB29015, sample SAMEA2737762) | human gut metagenome | biome: human gut; feature: human-associated habitat; material: faeces | place: China | collected 2012 ...
GGGGAAGGGGGATTATACGCTTTTTTGTGAAATATAACTACTGTTGTATTTATAAGAAAAAGGACGCATGAAAAACTTTCGTTTTTTCACACGTCCTATTTTTTATATTCAACATCAATCGTTCTATTATCCTTTTATTCTTTATATATTCCCCGATTTTTTGCTGTCTTTTTCTACTTATTCTTCATATATTCTTCCAGAATCTCCGCTGCTCTTCTGCATGCTTTCACGCACGGTCTGCTCTGATAATACTCTTCCGTTCTGACCGCAGGCTCTTCCAGATCTTCGCCCTTCTCCAGCCCAAGAAGTTCCCGGCAAATTAGACTTCCTTCCGATTCTTCAAATGCTCCGCAAAGCTTCTGCACAAGTGCATAAAGCTTCTTTTTCCCCGCCGCATCTTTCGGATCATCGTATCCGTACAGATCACCGATCACCATGACCATCCCCGTCACAGCACCACATACTTCACGAAGCTTGCCGAATCCTGCTCCGAACGGGCTTGCCTTCTTCGCTGCTTCTTCTACTGTTATTCCCAGTTCTTCCGCAAATGCTGCGTAGACTGACTGGCTGCAGTTGTAGCCTGTACGGAAGAGAGATTCCGCTTTGTCTGCTTTGTTCATTGATTTTCACCTCCGGTTGTAATTACCTCTTTATCATTCCATTTACATTATCATCAATGAAAGTTATATATTTTCTTTAACCGTTCCCAGATCTCATATGCTACAGGACACACCGCTATCGCATCAAGCATACCATACAAACTCCCCAAACGTCCCGATTGATCCGTATATGGATACTTCTTACAGCCATCCGGCTTGCACTCCTCTAAAAGACATTCTCCATTCTTTTGAAGAAAATCACATGGTTTATTTTTCGTTAAATAAGTCCCTTCTGTCTCATCTTTTTCCAGATATGTCTGAACAAATTGCGGCTCTTCCATCTTAAGATACTCTGCCACTTCCTTCACTTCATCTGTCGTAAGTTCCGCACAGTACTCTTTACAACAGTTACGGCATCTGCCGCAATCGAAGTTTTCAAATAATTCTTTGTGCAGTTGTAAAAATTGCTGGTCCAGTTCTTCTTCATCCGCATTGCATTTTAAGAAGCTTCGGAATCTTAAGTTCTCTTTTTCTTTCTTTTTTGCTTCAAAATGTATTTTTCTTGCCGGGAGCATACAATCACTCTTCCTTTATTAATATCTCTTACGTTTATTACTTTATATTTTTTATCAAATTTTCAATTTCTGTTTTCAACTGCTTTAAAGCTTCCACGTCCTGTCTGGCTCTGTTCAATTCTGTATCATTAGTATTAAGCCATCCAATCTTTTTCAACTCTTCAATTCTCTTGCGTATACTTTTTACTTCGTCTTCTATCGTCGTACACACTTTTTCTCCTTCAAGCTTATACTTTCCCCTCACTACAGTCACTATTCTTTTATCCTTTTTTTAAGATTATATATTGTCCCACGAATAGCCCTTCTCTGCTTTTCGTTTATAATACCTCTTTTTAAGCATATCCGTTGAAGTTCATCCGCCGAATGTACTTCTCCATCTTTTAAAACTTCATAAACAACTTCCTCAATCGCTTCTCTTTGAGTCATATTTTCCTCCTTCGGACGTTTTCCGTCCGCCGCACATCGTTTTACTATCATCGCACATCGTTTCGCGGGACGTCGCATTGTATTTCGTCAATAATCAGCAACGCTTCTATTACTAGAATAATACCATGTCGTAATTCTCGCAAGGTTAAATACACATTTTTCATCAATAAATACTTCCTACATTCCAGATACTATAAAAGAGCAGCAACAAGCTGCTCTTAACACTGAACTTCCTTTATACCTAATCTTATTCTTTCTCTGACTTTCTATTTCTTATACGCCTCAATCACACACTCATGTTTTTTATCTTTTTTACTATAATTAATCCCAACCAGCAAAATATCACCTGTATAATCTTGAATAGAATCCGGATATTTTCTATCCTTTATCTGCTGCAATGCACTCACAGCACTTTTATTCCATTTCAATTCCACAACAAGTGCCGGATAATCATTCTTATATTCCGGTTTTGGAATAAACACGAAATCCGCAAATCCTCGTCCTGTCGGTAATTCTCGAACTGGTTTAAAATAATATTGCATCGCACTCAGATATGCCAATGCCAACACACTGCTAAGTGAATTTTCATTATTGTATTGAATTGTTGATGCATATTCCTCATGTATTTTTTCTATCCGTTCTGCAACCGCTTCACCATCCATATCTAACGTTGCATCTAATAACAATTCGGATTCCTGCTGGAAAAGTAACATCTCGTTCCATCGTTTTCTCCGCGTCGCACGAATCAGTTCCTGCCGGATCTCCTCGTTCGGTACAAACGCCATCCTGGAAGCACCCGAATATCCCAAGTAACCCATATGAATCAGATACGTCAGAACATCGTCCTTATTCACAATATTTACAATGTCATTCTGAAATGAAGCAACGTCCACTTCAACCGCTGCCCCCGACAACATTTCAATAATTGCAGTCTTTAATCCATCAAAATCCATATTAATCAATGGAACGATCGAATCATAGGAAGCCGTTCCAGACCAGTAACTCTGAAAATTTCCATCGGTCATCAGATTTACGACTGCGTTTGGATTATAGACATGATATTTTCCTAATTGATAGCCATCATACCAGCGCTTCACCTCTGAAAAATCCTTTTTATATTCCTCACAAAGTTCTTTTACTTCTTCCTCTGTGAATCCAATATAAGAGGCCAGTGGTCCCGCATTCAGCATCGAATATTCACGGAAATTATTAAGTGCCGATTGTGTTCTTTCTTTTTTTATCGGTAAAATTCCTGTAAGATAGGCGAGCTGGATATATTTCGTAGGTTCCGTTCCCTTGAACATACTTCTCAGGAAACGGATATATTCATCCTGTACTTTCTTATTTGCCGACTCATCCCGGATAAGCACATCCCATTCATCAATGATAATAATAAATTTCTGTCCTGTCTTATCCTTAACCCGTGAAAGCCCATCCGGCAAAGATCTTACATCCTCAGACAAAATTTCCGGATAAATTTCCCTCAATTCATCCAATACTATCCTGGTAATATATGCTACAACATTTTCTGCTTCTTCACAATTGGTCAGAAACCATTGTACATCTATATGGATCACATCATATTTATTAAGATGCTTCTTAAAATCTTCTGTTTTTCCTATCTCAAGATCAAAAAACATCTCTTCCGAATCTGCACCTTTGCTATAGTATGCTGCAAGCATATTCGCCGCATATGATTTTCCAAACCGGCGTGGACGACTATTGCAAATATATCCGTCTGTTGAGTCCAGTACATCATTCATGCAGGCAATTAAGCCCGTTTTATCTATATAGATTTTTGAATTCAGTGCTACTTGAAATGCACTGTTATCCGGATTCACAAATCTTCCCATATATTACACCTTCTAATCTACCTCTATACTGATTATGATACCATGAAACCTTAACACCCTCAACTTCTATTATAAGCCACTTTTCACTCCAAACATCCATTTCACACCCTTAGCCAGCCTTTTCCCCGCATCTGCAAAATGCCCTCCCGCATTCCACTCTAAAACCACGGATTCCACCATCGAGTCCTCCTGTAACAGCCCTTCCTGCGCCCTGATCCTGTCACCGACCGCTGCCATTACTTTGTTCTTCGTCTTCTCTTCTTTCCCGCCAAGACTCAGATACACGCTACATTTACTCTGAATCATATGATCCCTCACATAATGATCCCAGTCTGGGAACCACAACGAACCCGAACAGCATACAATTCCAGAAAACACGTCACTTTCATAAGCTGCCCATAGCGCGAATAATCCGGCAAGCGAATAGCCCATCAGCCAATGTTCCCTGTCCTTCACACCAAAAGTCCGGTCAATATGTGGCACACATTCCTCTGTCAGCCATCTCAACGTCTTCAGACCTTGTCCGGCGAAGCCTTCCTTTCCGAATACAGCCGCTGCTTCCCAAGGCGAAAAATCCCGATTCCAGTCTTCCACCTGAAATGCGACGAGCAGGAAATTTTGTTCCGGCACAAGTTCCAGTAAAGACTCCCACAGATGTTCTACTTCGTTCTGCTGATGTGGATACATGCCCCAGAAGATGACCGGGCCGCCGGTTCCGTTCTGAGCGAGATGTAGTTTGCTTCCGTTTATTGTAATATCCTGAATTATCCCGACAATCCCTCCGCTCTTTTCTTTTGTTAGCTCCGTTGTAAGCATTTGCTTTTTCTCTTTATTTTCCATCTGCAATTCTCCTAAATTACAAAGATTCATCTTTATTAATCTCTTCCATATACCCGGCTGTAACAATGCCTGACGGCAATGCCACAATTGCTCTAAATGTTCTTTTTTCCCAAATTATGAAAAGTATCAAGAATAAAAATTTCATCATTAGTATGCACAGCCATTTCTTCTTACTAAAGTTTATCTTTTCTCCTGATACAACTTCGCCGGCCGATGCCCGGCATCCCCCGTCATCTCCCCGGTATCTTCTACCAGATCAGCCACTTTTCTTCGAAACGCCGGAACCAGAAGCTTCGTATCCAGCACCGTTTCATGAATCTGCTGCAATTCTCTCAGTGTAAACTGCTCCGGCAAAAGCCGGAACGCTATATGCGTCTCCGTAATCCATTTTCGAAGCTGTACGATTGCATCTGCAAGAATCAGTTCATGGTCAAATGCAAGGTCATCGCTTTCTATCGTCTTGAATTTCTTCTTTACATCCCACTTCGAAGTCGTCTCTTCTAATCTTGCGTGAAGCTTCTCGTCTCCGTGTATCAGGCACAGGTTCCATACACCGTCTTCTTCCTGAAATGATACATCAAACCACTTTGCATCTGACGCATCATCACCCGCCTGAATCACTTCCTGCCCGGCGTTGACCAGTGCCATGAATCCGTTGCTGATCACCCATCTTCTCGGATCACGGTTTGGATTGCTGTAGGTACCGAACTGTTCCAGGAAATTACAGTTGCAGTTTGTCTCTTCTTTTAATTCACGTTCTGCGGCTTCGCCGATGGTTTCCTTCGGACCAACGAATCCGCCCGGAAGGGCATAACAGCCTTCATATGGTGCCGCACCTCTCTGGATTAAAAGTACCTTTAACTCTTTCTCCGCTATTTTTCTATAATTATCTTCTTCTTTATCAAACATTCCGAAAATGACAATGTCTGCAGTCACGGATGGTTTTGGATATTTTGAATCATCGTAAGTCTTTACAAATTCTTCGTTAGCCTTTTGCATTTCTGATTTTTTCCGCATGATTACTACCTCTTTCTTTTTTCGTCCTATATTATTATCTTTATGATAGTATCGCTTTGATAGTATGTCAATATATAAATTTACGCACACGAAAAATGTCATCTCATCTTCTAACGTTCTTCGTGTACGTTTATCCTCTTCAGATACTTCACTGCCTTGCTTATTTGTTTTTACTGAATCTTTTCACATATACTCTTTACACCTATCTCTTTACGTATATCTTTTTACGTATACTTCTTCCGCGACAGCCATTTCTGATCAATACACTTCACTTCCCCATCAAATCGGATATGTAAATGCACCCCGCCAGATCTCTGATTAATCTTCTCCACAATTCCATGTCCGAATTTCGGATGTGTCACCGCATCGCCAAGCTTATACTGAACCACTTCATCTTTTTTCTTCTGTGCAGTCTTCAGTTGCTGATAAGTATCCCGGACCGGCACAGACTTATCATGAATTTACTTCCAATTTTTCCAGATATCTGGCTGATATCCTACTGTTGCCTGTTTCCCGTTACGCACAATCGGTGTCTTGATCACCTTTTGATTTTCCAAAATCTTTTCTGCTTTATCTTCCTCTGCAAGATAAGTAATCAACGCAAGCAGATCTTTATCCTTGCACTCCTGATCGATCAGTTTTTCATATCCTCCGACAGCCTGGCATACCGAATTGAATTCACCTTTACTCAGACCTTTTTCTTTCATATCTACGAACTGGTACTTAATTCCGCGCTCTTTGAAAAAACGTTCTGCTTTTTTGCTGTCGAAGCTTTTCTTGGTTCCGAATATTTGTATGTTCATTTTTGTTCCTCATATAATTACTCATCATAATAATTTCATTTTAGGTTAAATTTTTGGGGTGTTTGCTTTGCATTAGTTTTAAAAAGCTCCATTCTTTTTTAGAACGGAGCCTTGTGATATACAACTAATAAGTGAAAGAGATTATTTGGCAGGCGTCGCGGCTCCTGCATCTCTTTTAACCCATAGGGTGCGTGGTTGCAACGAAATTTACCACCTCAAATAATCTCTTCAGGTGATTTCCTTAAAAACAAATCATTTATTTCCGAGAATAACTGCTATCTTAATTTCTTTTTCTGTATCACTAAGATCAAATTCTCCTCCATCTTCTACCATAACATGCACTTCATATAATGTATCCTCTGTAAGTTTATCCGGCAATGTTCCATCTTCTTCCTGAATATGCCATAACTCTGCAGGAACTTCTTTTAATTTATTCTCTTTATCATATGCATATAATGTAAATGTATCTGCTTTTCCTGCAATTCCTTTCATTCGTATTGCCACAGTAGTATTTGGATGTACATTTTCTACTGTAATCGTATTCAGCCAGCCTGCAACATTTCCTTTCCCGCCGGCTTCTGTAAATTCTTCTTGTGTTAGTACATTTCTCTTTGCCTTGTCTAAATCTACTTTTCGATAAGGCATCTCCGGCAGATAAACAAATCTGTCCTGCAATCTTAAGAGCTCCAGATATCCTGTCGGGCAATATAATGTATTTCCACTATTTCCTGCATACATGCCGATTGCCATATTGTTGTATCCCGGTTTATCTGAGACATCCATTGTAAATGCTGTTTCTCCTGTTTCAAAATCTAACATGATGAATTGCCACATGCCACTTTCCAGATCCTGAACATAACCATAGATATAACCTGTCGCTGTAGAAAGCTTCATCATAGATGTATCACGGATATCGTTTCTGCACCAGATACTCTTCATTTCGTATCCGTCCTTTGTCTTAATGGTATCGACACGCTCTACTCCCGGCACAACCATCTTATTTCCCTTCTTCAACCAGTTTACATCGTAAATATTTTCATAGGTCTGTATAGAAGAATCGTTGTCTGCGTCCGCAAGTTTAGCACTTCCGGCTCCAAACCAGTTACATACGATTGTGCTGACTGTACCTTCTCCGTTATCATATACCATTGCTGAATTTTCTACCGACACCTGCATATTTTTCGGAAGCTCATCGATTACCGGCATGCTTGCCACTATTTTCCCGGTCTTCATATCTAATGCCAACAGATTTACCGGATCCTGATTATCTGTAAACATAACTAATTTGCTTGTCAGAGATGGTGAACATCCACCTCCCCAGGCAAGACCTCCGCCTGTAGTTTCATCTCCCTCTTTGCTGTCTTTCGCTCCCACGCTTTCATATGGGGTACACCACTGCACCTGTACACCATCTTTTGCATTTAATAAATAACAATTTTGATTCGTTAATATAACTGCACCTTCCTTTGACGATGCAATTCCATTCTCTGCACCTTCGCCAGGCTCCAATTCATATACAAATGTAGATTCTTTCAGATCAACATGTTCTCCCTTTAAGATGGCATCAATTGCTGCCCTTGAAATGTATCCCATTGCACCTTGCTGTTTACGTTCCGGATAAATACGGAAACCGCCTGTAGCAAACCATAAATTTCCTTCATAGTCAAAAACTACAGATAATAAGTTCTGATCCAATGTTTTCCCTGTAATTTCTTCTGCCGCTGCTTTAATATCAATATCCAGCACTTTTTCAAATTCCGGAAGGACATTTCCCGCATCATCTGTTGCTTTCAACATAAGCACGTGGTTGTTGCTTGTCGGACATACCAGGCGATTGCTCTCATCTACAAATGAATATGAGCTTTGTATCACATATCCTCCGCCATCATGCTTTGCCGGTGAAAAATAACCTTCTGTCTGTGTTTCATCCGCATTAATATCACGGATAGCCAGTCCTCCTTGAAATGGAACAACTGCATGTCCATATGTATCAAAAAATACCGCCGGAGATGCATTTGGATTTACTTTTTCATAAGAAACATTAATCTCCGGATAAATATCAACCGGTAATACTTCATCTGTCGTATCTGAATTATAACAGTCCTGATGAACATTGGCATCACTCTTTGCCATATATGGATTATCATCAATTGCTTTTTCCGTAATCGGCTTAATTGGAACAACTGCATTTTCTTCTGTTGTCTTCTGCTCTGATTTTGCCTCCTCTGTCTTTGATGTACCATTTGCACATCCCGATGTGAGCGTAATTGCAGATATAATAAACGCTAATAGTATTTTTCTTCCTTTCATTTATACTTTCCTCCTTTTTCCATCCTTTGTCATCTACTGCTTTTATTATAAAAAAACACTTCTCGTTTTCAATCGCTCTGTCACGAATAGTCAAAAAATAGCACGAATTGTAAATCCGCCCCTTAGTTTGTCTATCTGTTTTATGTTAAAATAAACGCATGAGAGAAAGCTTTTATATATTTCTTATTTGAAAGGGGGGCATACATAATGAACAATATTCTTCGCCCAACACTTGAACTTACTGTAATTATCCCTGGGATGATTCTTGCCTATCTTCCTGTAAAATCAACACTAAAAATATCTCTTCCAAAGCTAATTGCCTGGCTTTTTCCTGTTATTGTTCCTCTTGGTGATCTATCATAAAACTCTTGCGATTTCTATTTGGGAATCTTTTAGCATTTTTCTTGCGATTTGTGCTGTTTTTTCTTGCGTGAATAGTTTTTCCCGCGCAATAAATGCAATGATGGCACCTTATATACCGGACGGATTTTACAGATATATATTGTTGTCAGCCTTGTTCTGTTAATCATTCTTGCATTATTTTATACTCTGTTTTTATTAATGGCAAACAGTCTAAACCGAAATGCACGGCTTCAACAAGAAAACTATTTTCTTTCAATCCAACAGGAAAGATATACTAACCTCTGCAATGCAATCGAAGAGACACGTCAGGCACGACATGATATGCGCCATCATTTTCTTCAGTTATCCTCAATGGCTGAAGCCGGAGATTTAGAAACAATAAAAGAGTATCTATATAATGTAACCCAGAAAATCCCGACTATGCATATGCATTTTTGTGAAAATCAGGTCATCGACAGTGTAATCAGCTATTATTGTGCACTGGCTGAACGTAACACAATTCCTTTCCACGTGCAGATTGATCTTCCGGCACAAATTTCAGTCGATGAAACAGACTTTTGTCTTGTTCTTTCTAACCTGTTAGAAAATGCATTGGAAGCCAGCTTGAAGACCGCAAAATTCAGACAACGGATCGATATCAAACTCTATCGACATGCTTCTAATCTTATTTTAATTCAAATTGAAAATGCTTTTGATGGTAAAATCTAGCAGAATCATGGCATTTTTCTTTCTTCTAAAAGAAATCAAAATGGCATCGGAATTCAATCTGTCCGCCACATTGTTGAAAAGACTGGTGGTGGATGTGATTTCACGTATGATAATGGAATATTTACAGCTAAAATTATGCTTCGTCCTTGTATCAATTCATAAAATTTATAAAAAGAAATGGCCGGAACTTCAAAATTCCAACCATTTCTTTTTTATCTTATTCTTCTTTCTTCTTGTTATCTCTTAAACTAATGACAAGCTCATAAACATCCGGACGGCGTTCTTTCAAATGTTCATCCAAACGATGTCTGCGTTCCTTAAACCGTTGGGCAAGCTCTGGGTGTTCCTGTGCAATACGTCATGTACTTCTTGTCTGCGCTCTTCATTATCCACCCCATCCTCTAAAGGATATGGCCTGTTAATTCCCAAATCGCACTGGGAAGGGGTCAGACCCCAATGTGGTCAACCTAATGTCAACTTAAGACAAGTGCCTGCTCAGGGTAATGAATAACGGTGCGAAATCGAGAAAAGCGGAAGGTAGATTTGAAAAGAAGACACACTTTAATAGAGCTTCACAGAAAAAGCCCTATTAACAGCTATTGATTTTAGAATGCAACTTTTTTATTGTTAAAATGTGTTCTGCCTATTGCTTTGTTCTTCTTCCGCCGGAATGTTCTTCCAGGCATAATCTGAGATCTGCATCGGAGAGATTCCTTATATAGTCTATCAATTGCAGATAAATCGAAAAGATTACACAGGATTTTGGGAACTATTGTTTTGATACGTCCGATAATAAATGCTCGGTTTGCTTGGTATCGATATTTATTCGTACTTTTAGCGGTAATCTGAATTTCTTCATCAACTTGATTTTTAATAAGAGATGACAGGTTTGAAAGAAGTACGTTGATATAAAATTCTTGAAGCACTGAAGTAGTTGTTGCACCGGAAAATTCTTCAATAGCAAGGCGGCTTTTCAATTCCTTATATTTTGTTTCGACTGGCCAGCGATAGAAGTAAAGTTCGCGGAACATCTGTTGAGAAATATGTGAATCAAAAAGATTGGTGGCAAGATACTCTTTCGTTCCATCATTGAGAATGACTTCGATGACTCTTATATTGGTATCCTCAGTCCCGTCTTTTTCGTTGCCGGGAAGAACCGTGATTATGTCTCCAGAGCATTTCTTAGCAATGTTATAATTCTGTTTTAAGCGCATAAGACAAAGGTGCTGATGCTTGACACAGTAACGAAACATATCTTCAGAATAATAGCCACGATCAAAGATTACAACGCTGTTTTGATAGATATTTAAATCTTCTAAATTATGCAAATGCTCTAAAGCAGCAGAACGTTCAGAAGCAAGATACCGTTGAAAAGAAGCATGGACAATATAATCATCAAGAACATCATAAACAATGGAACCAAGTCCCATAGTAAAACGGCGGTTTGGATCAGGATATCCAAACATTTCACCAAAGAACTCGAAATTCGATTTCGAATTAGGCAATTCTATTTTGGAACCATCAATGGCAAATAAATGATATCCATTCCAAAGCTTACGAGATGGGAGCTGCTTATAGAATAAATTAACTGATAAATAGTAGAGCTCTTTAAATAAGGCAGGGTTAATAAATTGGCGAGCCTTTGACAGAGCCTGTTTTGAAATGTCAGGGAAATTAAGGTTTTCAAGATCTTCCCGAATACGGGAAAGGTTTTGAAACATGGAGGCTTTTGAAGTGTAAAGCAGATACATAATTACTTGAAAAAGAGAAAGTTTTCGTTTACGAACAAAATGATTTTTCGCACGATGAGGTTCCAGTTTTTCTGGGGTTGTGATATACTCCTTAATGGATTGGATGATATTTTTGCAGATGTCAATTCGATTCATATGACATACCTCCTAAAGTGTAATTAAGGTTCGTGGCGAGACGAACAATTCCTTAATTAATAGGTCGCGAAGCGACCTCACTTTTAGGAGGTTTTGTCAAGTGCTTTTTTGTAAAAGAAGAAAAGAATTCCTTCAAATGCCGATGAAATCAGGGCTGAAGGAATTCTGAAATTTTTCTAAAATACTTAAGTTGACCACAGTGGGCATTACCCCGGCAGAATATATTAACCTGCAAAAAATCTCCTATGCAAAAAAAATGCTCTCCAACGGTAAAAGCAATATCACTGATTTAGCATATACGCTAGGTTTTTCCTCCAGCAATTATTTCAGTTCCGTTTTTTAAAAGTATACAAACTGTACTCCTCGTGAATATCAGAAAAAGCATCATTGAATAACACTGCACTTTCGGAATAAGAAAAGAACCAGAAATAACCTACACGCACCATATCAACCTCCGGCTCACAGATGTCCAGTACGAGATCATATCAGAAAATGCAAAAGCCGCCGGTCTGTCGCTCTCTGAATACATACGCCGTCAGTTAATAAGGGGAAAAGTCATTGCAAAATATGAACTTGTGGCAGATATGCCGGAACCAAAGAAATTTATTTCAGAATTTGGGAAGATCGGCAATAATCTTAATCAGATTGCCCGCCATTTCAATAGCGGAGGCATCCATTCTCAGGAAATGCGGAAAGCAATCGGCCAAAACCTTTCTGAAATTTTTAAGATGAAGAAAGAAGTCCTGAAAATGGCAGGGGATTTTCAATCACCGGATGGTTGTATGTGCTGCGGAGTTTGAATTTGATTTAAAGCAGAAACAAAGCCAGCAATGCATCGCATTTTACGATGAACTGCTGGCTTTTTATATCTCTGTTTCCTTCTAAAGTAGTACTTTCACTTTCTTTACATTTCAGGAGAAATAATATACTTTCCTTTTGCTCTTGCCTCCGGATTAGCAAGTATCTCTTCCAGTTTCTCTAATCCACATACCTGAGCGACCATACTGCTTACATCCAACCGACCGGAATCAATCAGATCCAGTGCTCTCTTCTGCGTCAATGGGTTAATGTAAGATGCCTTCAATTCCAATTCTTTTTGAAAGATTTCAAATGGCTTTATTGCAATTTCTTCCTCCGGTTTTGTCAGACCAAACATCATAACGACCGCTTTCGGACCCGCGATTTCAATTGCCTGCGCAATCGTAGCCGGTCTTCCGACACATTCAATCACTGTGTTCACCCATGTCATTCCATGTTCTTTCAATTTCGCTTTTACATTCTCATGAATCGGATCAATGCAAATATCTGCTCCCAATTCTTTTCCGACTTCTCTCTTGCTTTCAATTGGTTCTAACAGCGCAACCTTTGCCGCACCGGCAAGTCTGGCAAGCTGCAGCATCAGCAGACCAATCATTCCACCGCCGATAACAACAACCTGATGTCCCGGTCGAATACTACATAAATCTATTCCATGCAGGCAGCATGCTACCGGTTCCGTCATTGCCCCCTGTTCAAATGTTGTATTCGTTCCCAGTTTATAAACCTGGCTTTCATTTACCACACAATATTCTGCAAATCCACCGTTTACTGTTGTACCATAGCCTATCATATGTTCACAGAAATGGACCTCTCCACTCCTGCATGGTTCACATGTTCCACAGTAGCAATTCGGATCGATACACACTCTGTCACCCAGCTGGTATCCGGTCACCTCGCTGCCGACTTCCGCTATGACTCCGGCAAACTCGTGTCCAAGTATTGTTGGAGGCGTTACTTCCGCCGCCCCCTTGTCACCATCATATATATGCACATCTGTTCCGCAGACACCACATGCTTTTACCTGAATCACAATATCATGTGCTCCAGCTTTTGGCATCGGATAATCCTCAATCCGCAAATCATGTTTCCCATAAAACACTGCACTCTTCATTACCAATCTTCCTTTCTGCCATTATGCTTCTTACAATCTTTTCCGATTCTGCTCATCTGTTTATTCATTGATCGTTTAGCGAAGTTCCGGCCAGTATCCTTTATTTGCCTCAATCAGATCATCTAAAATCTGTTTTGCAACACCCGCACTTGGCACTGTCTTAGACAACGTCAATGCCTGCCACAATTTCTGATAGCTTCCTTCTGCCCATGCCTCTACTACCAGTTTTTCAACACTTACCTGCTGTTCCATGAGTCCTTTCTGGAATCTTGGGATTCTTCCCTGATTGATCTTTTCAAATCCGTCTTTTCCTACGATACACGGAATCTCAACCATTGCTTCTGGATCAAAATTTTCGATTGCGCCTTCATTTGGCACGATTAGAAGCATTTTTTCTTTCGTATTAAATGCCAATGCACAGGCAAGATCCACGATATAAGATGCATGATCGTCTGCTTCAAATCCGCAGTCCTTTGCTGTTCCTTTTTCAATGATATCTCTTGCAGCAGAAAATACTTTCTTTTCTCTTCCATCCATAACCATATTAGCTCTTGTATAATTCGCATCTGTATGTTCTACAACATAATCTGAATAGAGGTAATATTTCAAATATGTATTTGGAAGTGTTTCCGGATCAACGGCATAAACGTCTTTTACTTTCTGGAATGTTTCATGCCAGCTCTGGTCAATATGCACATCTGTCTCAATTGTAATGTCATAACCATTTTCTTTTACATAATCCTTTAATTCCTGAATTCTCTCATTTCCCTCTTTATCTTTGACAGATGTCCACCATCCGAAATGGTTTAATCCAAAATAACTGATATCCAGATCTTTTTCAGAAATATTGAGAATCTTTGCCATACGAAGCATAATTCCAAGTGGCATATCGCAGATATTAATAATTCTGGAATTTGGACGAAGTTTTCTAGTTGCCTCAGCTACGATTGCTGCCGGATTGGAATAATTCAGCATCCATGCATTCGGACTGTATGTTTCCATGTAATCAAGGATTTCCAAAATTCCTCCGATTGAACGCATTCCATAAGCAATTCCTCCTGGTCCGCATGTCTCTTGACCGACAACACCATACTTCATTGGAATCTTCTCATCTTTTTCGCGCATTGCATATTTTCCCACACGGATATGTGCCATAACAAAGTCCACATCTGTAAACGCCTCTTTCGGATCTACTGTATAATGAAATTCAATTTCTGGTGCGCGCTCTGCGAGGAGAATCTCACATGCCTTCGCGATTGTTTCCTGACGTTCCTTGTCATTGTCATAGAAACACAGCTTTCTGATTGGAAATCTCTCCTGATTATCTAAGAGCATCATAACGATTCCCGGTGTAAATGTGCTTCCTCCACCTGCTACTGTAATTGAAAATTTTTTCATGATCATTTCTTCCTTTCTTCCCTTGCTATTTTCAGCTTCTTTATAATGATTTTTATTTCTCGTAACGTATAACTTCCGTCTTTCCGGCTGTTGTGAATCCCTCAGTTATGTTAATATGAGAAAACTCATCACTATTTGTAATAATAATCGGTGTATACAATGGCTTTTCCGGATTCTTCCACAATTCCTCTGATACATTACACAGGGGAGTTCCGACTTCTACACGGTCACCTTGCTTCACCTTCACATCAAATCCCTTACCGTCAAGCTTCACGGTCTCTAATCCAATATGGATTAAAAGCTCCGCCCCATCGTCTGTTTCAATAGCGATGGCATGCTTTGTCGGCGCAATAAGACAAATTGTTCCTGCTGCCGGTGCAGAAATATTACCATCGCTCGGAATGATTGCTATCCCTTCTCCCAGCTTCTTGCCGGCAAATGTCTCATCCGGCACATCCTCCAGGGCTATCGTTTTTCCATTCTGCATTGCATAGATAACAGAACCTGCTGTTCCCTCTGCTCCACTCACATTTTCTCCGGAGTCTTCTGCAAGACACTGCTCGAATTCTTCTCTGACTTTCGGAACTTTCAATCCGACAATCACCTGAATCGCTGTTCCGTTGACACTTAATCCATGTGCTCCGATTCGTTTAAAGTCTGCCTCCGGGCGAACCTTTACTGCATCTTTCACATTTACTCTGAGTCTTGTTGCACAATTTGTAACATCCACTATATTTTCTTTTCCTCCAAGATAGTCCAGAATCTGTGCTGCATAGGAAAGTGTATTTTTTTCTGCCTGTTTCTCTTTATAATCTTTCTTTGTATAGAGCTTCGTTTCTTCTGCCTCATCCTCTCTTCCCGGTGTCTTGAAATTGAATTTCTTAATCAAAAACCGGAACACAAGGAACCAGATAAGCGTAAATGCTAATCCAACAAGAATCTGTATCACATAGGTCATCCAATGATTCTGCCAGCATGGAATCCAATCCTGTGCCCCCCAGGCAATCAGCCCGTTGGCAAATGCCCCTCGAACTCCTGCGATATACATCGCCATATTCAGACAGGCACATAAGATTGCATGAACAAGGAATAACACCGGTGCAATAAATAAGAACGTAAACTCAATCGGCTCTGTGATTCCGGTTAACATCGCTGTTAACGCAGCCGGAATCATCAATGCAAGTACTTGTTTTCTCTTTTCTTTCTTTGCAGTTGTATAAAACGCCAATGTAATTCCCATCGGTGCAAACACCTTCGGAGTTCCATATAAATGGAATGCTCCTGCCGGAAATAATTCTCTCAACGGCTTTGTACTCTGTGCAAATTCACTCAGATGCAGATTCCAATATGCCTCGATTCCTCCCGGCACAACCGCTGAATCCAACGCAAACGGTGCATAGATAAAGTGATGCAAACCTGTCGGAAGCAGAATCTTCTCACTAAACGCATACAGTCCTACTCCAATTGTCCCGCTCGACTTAAAGAAATCCTGTAAAAATAGCATTGCCTCCTGAATTTTCGGCCATCCCAACGCAAACAAAAATGCCATTGGAATCATCACGAAGAACCCAATCATAACTACAAAACTAGACCCCGAAAAAATCCCCAGCCACTCCGGTAATTCCGTATCGAAGTACTTATTATGAATCCAGACAACAACACCAGATATAATTAGTGCTCCCAGCATTCCGGTATCCAAAGTCTTAATTCCACACACATTCGCAAGTCCGCTTGTTCCTCCAACCTCTGCCGCAAAATCCACGCCAAAATTTGTTCCCCAGAATTTTAAAATTGCTGACAGGAAGTAATTGAATGTTACATAAATTGTAAATGCTTCCAACACACATCTCGCATTTTGTTTTTTCGCAAGTCCGATCGGAAGACCGATTGCAAACAATAGCGGCATCTGCCGGAATACCATCCACGCACCTTCCTGTATCATATACCAAATCTTATACCAGATTCCCTCTTCTGCCGCGAGTGCTCCGAAAATCGACTGGTTCATGAACAAAGTCGATAATCCAACCATGATTCCCGCAAATGAGAACAACAGTACCGGGGTAAACATTGCCCCACCGAACCGCTGAACTTTCTGCATAACTCCTTTCATGCCTTCTCCTCCATTTCCTTTTTTACTATTTTTAAAGCGCCTTAACTTGATTCCATCATATTCGCAAATTCATTGTTTTGCAATGGTTTAGCCTGATTCAAGGAAGATGTACAACTTCATTTCTTTTGCACACTTTTTGTACTTATGTGCATAATAATAAAAAAAAATATCTAAAAAGTACGATATATCAAAAGTACTTGTTAGATATTTTTATATTTCTCTGTACATAAATGTTCATCCTAAGCATCACGTCCACTATTCTCAACACTCTGTACGATATTCTTTTTTCTTTTCCTCCTGCTTTTTCATATATACAAGATAGCGAATGCACAAAAGCTCAGCAACATTAAAGTACGGACTGATTGTCTCAAACGTCACTCCCGCTTTTGTCATCAGAACATCTGTTGGAATATACAGGTTTTTACTGCAAAGTCGTGCAAGAGTATTGTCACTTAACCTCGTAATCGACAGTGTATAGACACCTCGCGCTTTTAGTTTTTTTGCCGCCTGAACCGCCAATTCATTTTCTCCTGACAAGGATATCATTATCACCATATCTTCCTCGCTCAGGTCTTCAATGGTCATCATAAGCTCTGTCTTCCCATAAAGTGTCACAAAAAACCGATTTACATTCATAAACATTCTCTTGATCATCTGCGTCACAGCATGCTGGGTTTCTCCTGTTCCATATGCAAACAAGCGTTTCGCATGATAGATATGGCTACATACTTCCTCCAAGTCTGTCTCTTTTATCATTTGTATACATTTCATATAATTATCACAGACATTTTCCAGCAGCACATCCGTTTTCACCTGCTCCTGTTCCCACTCCATCTTTAGATGAACTTTAAATTCACGGAAACCTGTAAATCCCAGTTTCTGCGTAAATCTGGAGATTGTCGTTCTGGAAATGCAGCACTTTTGCGCCAGATCTTCAATCGCAATTTCGCAGCACTCTCGCTTATTTAATTGAATATACTGCCAGATTAATATATCATTCTCGTTCAATCTGCTGTATTCTGCGTTTATCATCTCTTCTAAGTACATCCTCTTCACCATCCTTCTGTACTATATCTGGTCTCGGAAACATTTTGACACTCCCCACAACTAAAGCAGGGGGATTCTTGTTTCTACCACTACTGCATTGGCTTATACCATATGGTATTGCAACGTCTTACACAGTGTCCACAAGCTAGATTATACTGTTCCCGTATGTCCTACGGTGCAGTTTTCATGTACTATGTTGACTGCATTTGCAGTCCTTTATTCAATATGTTAATACTTGCGTTGGTGTCTCTATCATGTTTTGTTTGGCATTTCGGACACTCCCAATTACGAATTGCGAGATTCTTTACCAGTGGATTTTTATATCCACAGCAGGAACATGTCTGGCTACTTGGATACATAGTTGGTATCTTTACAATGTCGTTCCCATACCATGTTGCCTTGTAGGACAACATATCAAAGAACTTAGTCCATGACGCAGAGCCTATGTGCTGTGCTAATTTGTGATTACGCATCATATTTTTTACATTCAAATCTTCTATGCAGATTGTTTGGTTTTCACGAATCAGCATAGTAGACTGTTTCTGTAAAAAATCATTTCTCTGATTTGTAATCTTTTCATGGACTAAAGCAACTTTTATACGCTGTTTATTTCGATTACTTGAACCTTTTTCTTTACGTGACAGTTTACGCTGTTCACGAATGAGTTTACGCATTGATTTTTCAAGATATTTGGGGTTAGATACTGTATTTTCATTGCTGTCAGAGTAAAACTCTTTAATTCCTACATCAATGCCGATAGAGCCACCTTGATTAAGCATTGGCTGTGGTTCAAAGTCCACGTTTAAAACTGCAAAGTATTTACCTGTAGGTGTATGCTCAATGGTTACATTGTTGATTTTACCTACTTCCATAGATTGTCGCACTTTGACATATCCCAATTTCGGAAGTTTGATATACTTTCCAACAATACGGATATTATCTCCTTGGTTTATTGTTCTGTAGGATTGATGCCGATTATGTTTGCTCTTGAACTGTGGATGCCTTATTAGTCTGCAACACCCTAAAGTCTGATTGATGATAGTTTGCTGTTCCTTATTCGGATAGATTCTAAATTTAACACCTTTTTGCATTATCCCAATTTATCCTTTTGTCTTTGCGATGTTTTCTGATTTTCGATATATTGCTTGATTACATCAAGCGGAGCACCACCAACAGTTGATACAAAATAGCTGTTTGTCCACAGTGATGGCATTCTTGTTTTCAATGACGGATATTCACTTCTCAAAACTTTGGAAGTATATCCTTTTAATGATTTAACTGCTTTGTGAATACCAAACTGAGGGTCTACTTCCATGAGTATGTGTACATGGTCCGGCATGATTTCCATTTCCATGATGTCTACAGAAATATTTGCAGCATATTCAAGAAGCAATTCCTTCAATCGGGTATCTATTCCGTTTGTTAAAATTTTACGTCTATATTTAGGACACCATACAACGTGGTATTTGCAAGAATAGACTACGTTATTATTGGATTTATATGTAATATTCATAGTTGTATTATGTCATATTTATATATCTAATACAAGCTAATTCTGTTCCATCTTCGAGAGTGTAAAATATTTTGTGTAAATCTCTTAGATTAATGAAAAAATCATAATGATTTTAATATAAATTTAAAAAATGAATTAGGCTTGAATGGCATGATTGCTGTTTAAGCCTTATTTACTATTTAGCATGAATAAGCAGACATGTCAAGAACGCCCGCTGAAAACGGGCGTTTTTGACCCTTACTCATAGTTGCTTTTTATTCTATTCGAGATCTTCTGGTTGGATTCTGTCTCCAAAATATATGCAGAGCTGATCCAAGGTCTGTCCCCAATCCCATGTTTTTCCAGTCCATTTCTTTGTGATGTCGGTCATGGCAAGATACAGAATCTTAAAAAGCGAATCATCTGTCGGAAAGATGGTTTTTGATTTCGTCACTTTTCTTAATTGACGCTTGAAATTCTCTATGGAATTCGTGGTATAAATTAGTTTTCTAATCTCTCCAGGGTATTTGAAATATGTAGAAAGTTGCGGCCAATTATTACGCCAGGACGCTATTGAAGATGGATATTTTCCACCCCAATTTTCTTCCAGCATATCTAACGCTTCTAATGCAAGCTGCTCTGTATCTGCCTTATAAACCAGTTTCAGGTCTTTCATGAAGGCTCTGATATCTTTGTAGGAAATAAACTTAGTGGAATAACGAATCTGATGTACAATACATCTTTGGATTTCCGCTAATGGGAAAACTGCATGAATTGCATCCACAAAACCAGTCAGTCCATCAACAGATACAATCATGATGTCTTCCACACCTCTATTTTTGATTTCATTCAGTACACCAAGCCAGTATTTTGCACTTTCATTACCGCCAATCCACATACCTAAAACTTCTTTTTGACCAGAAAGTCTGATACCTATAGCTACATATACAGCTTTCTTTACCGTTCTATTATCTTCTCGTACATGAAAATGAATGGCATCCATGAAAACGATGGCATATTTCTTCTCCAAAGGGCGATTCTGCCATTCTTTGGCAATTGGAAGAATGCGATCTGTCATGTGAGAAATCATCTCTGCAGATGCATCCACCCCATAGACATTAGAAAGATGTGTTGATATGTCTCTGGTAGTCATTCCCTTTGCATACATGGACAGAACTTGATCTTCAATGTTAGAAATATCTGTTTGATGTTTTTTTACAATCTGTGGTTCAAATTCACCTCTGCGATCACGGGGAATATCAAGATCAATATCGCCCATCGAAGATGTAACCGTTTTATGGCTGTAACCGTTCCGGCTATCATCTGTCTCCTTATTTTGATAATCATACTTCGAATAGCCAAGTTTCTGATCCATTTCTGCTTCTAGCATTCCTTGCAGGGTATCTCCCAAAAGATCCTTCAACATTTCTTGAACATCTTGAGCATCGGTTGGTTGATAGTGTTCCAATAAGCCGTTAATAAACTCTCTTCTTTCTGGTGTCATTTTTCTTCTTCTTGCCATAAAAATATCCTCCTGAATTAATATTTATTTTAACATCAATCCACGAGGATACATATCACGTATTTAGTTTACACAGAATTATTTACACACTCAGAAGTTCTTTTATTTTCCCCACTTCAAATAATCATAAATCAAAATCAACCTTCTCACATTTGTTCTAACTGCCGGAATTGAATTTTGAAGAACATATATATCTTTTTCAAATATCTCTTTTAAAACTATTTCCAACTCATTGACATTACTAGTTCTTCGTCTTTAACTCTGTCATCTTCAATTGATGCAACATGCATACTTGCCGTTGGCATATTAGTAACGGTAAAATCATATAATTCCTGTTTAAACCTTCTGAGAATCCTTACTGGCAGTTTTGATTTCTTCCCTTCTAATGCTCTATAAATTATTTTAAAATCTTCTACAACAACTCTTTTCATTGTCAGCGGTTTATCATCTACCATTATTGTATAAGGCGATACCTCTACTCCAATTTCTTCAAGCTGATATTCTACAAAAACAAATCTGTCTTCCAAAATTCTCATCTGTTGTACATCTAAACATGAAAGAGGCTACCGATGCAATCATCTCATCCTGCGGTTCTTTTGCATCCTCCAGCTTGATGATCTGCTGGGTCTTTCCCCGGACCAGGCCTGCATAATTCACCACTCGCGCCGTCCCTTGTATCTTACTGACCAGAATCATGATCGTCAAAAACAGGGCGATCAGGATCACTGTTAAAAGCATCATCAGCATTCTTACTATTTTAGAAATCTTACTGTCTTTACTTTTCATAACCACCTTCACTCCATATATCCTGTTATCTGATATTTCACATCTTCCATAACAGATTCTTATTTTATAATAATATCTCTGTTTTATACATTTTGCAATTTTCTCTTTGCTAATATGCTAGTACAAAGTCAGATACAAAAAACTTGCCACCTGCTACTTCTTACAAATGCATGGCAATACATAAAACTTGCCACTGACAGCATCTCTTGCATACTATGGTATAAAAAATGTGGACTGGCACCTCTTTTTTCAGGAACCTGTCCACATTTTTATTTTCTTTTCCGTATATTCACCTGTTATATCTTATGCAGTCCGGAATCTATTTTTTATATTCAACCTCGAATGATCCAAGTTCATATCCATGAATGCTTCCCTTTACCTCTCTGGATTCAAGCTCTACTTTCTGTTCAAGATGTTCACTATATACTCTTGTTGTCAGAACCGTTTCCCCGTTATTAATGAATATCTCAATGGCTGATGTATCCGAAAAGATGGTAATATCCGAAAGCTCTTCCACCTTAGCAAAGCGCTGCTTTCTTCCATGTCCGCTTTCTCCCATCGATAAGGTAAAAAGCCCGTCCTTCCAGCTTATTGTAACATCTTCACGAAGCTTAAGCTCCAGATTTTTTGCTTCTTCCACGTCAAGTCTCAGTTCAAAACAGCAGTCCGCAGGCGCCCACTTTGTAAATGCTTCCAGCTCGCAGGTAAATGCATTTTTACGCAGATCTTTCATCTCCTTTAATGGATGCTGTAAGATCTTTCCATCTTTCCATTCCAGTTCTCTTGGCATGGTAAGTGCATGGATCCAGTCATATGCAACCGTTGCATCATTATCATAATCTGCATCCGGAATCCCCATCCAGCCAATCAGGATTCTTCTACCCGCTTCATCTGCAAATGTCTGTGTCGCATAGATGTCAAATCCTTTGTCAAATTCCTGAAATTTTCCAAAGCTGTATGATTTATTCTTCAGGTCAAACTCTACCGGAAAATATCCACACTGGTACACATTCTGGTAATCATATCCCTTCTGATCTACTCCCTGTGGACAGCATGTCATAATCTGCTGGCCGTCAATCTCGAACAGATCCGGGCATTCCCACATATAACCAAATGGCTTTGCTGTCCGCACTGTATCGTACCATTTCCAGTGTTCCAGATCGTCGGAACAAAACAAAAGTGCACAGCCATAAGATTCCGCATCACGGCCTCCCTGGATCATATAATAACGGCCGTCTTTTTTATAGATTTTTGGATCTCTGACATGCTTGGACATATTCACCGGATAATCATCATTGGTCATTACAAGCTTCTTGTATGCAATATTCTTTCCATCCGGACTGAATACGTGAATCGTATTCTGTTCCCGTCCATTCATGATATAATCATAATCTTTATCCCAGAGTTTTACATTTCCTGTGTAAAAATAGTGAATTCCATCTTCACAGGTATAGGCTGATCCGCTATATACACCGTCTCTGTCCCATTCTTCGTCCGGATAAAGGAACGGCTCTTCTTCTTTATAATGAATCCAATCCTTTGTTGTGTAATGTCCCCAAAGCTTCGTTCCCCATCCGGCAAGAAATGGTGTATATTGGAAATAAATATGATTCACACCCTGAAATTCACACAGACCATTCGGATCATTCATCCAGCCTGTCGGCGGCATCATATGAAAGTGAAGTCTGTTTTTATCTTTTTTTACATTCTCCCTCATACTTTCATGCTTCGGATATTCTGTTAAATATGTCTCTTTGTTCATCTGTTCCTGTCCACCTTATCCTTACACGATTTCAGCCATCTTATCATTTTTTGCAATATGTTTTTCTTCTGTTTTGATGGTCTTTCCTTCCGGAAGCTCTGTGAAGATAACAAGAATCTCCGGAGAGTATCCATGCTTCTTCACCAGGTCGATGTCAAATCTGATAAGTGCTTCTTCTGCTGTTACTTCCTGTCCTTCTTTTACAAGTGTCTCAAATCCTTCACCGTTCATATTGACGGTATCTACCCCGCAGTGAATCAGGATCTCTGCTCCATCTGCAGTTGTAAGTCCGATTGCATGTCCGGTTGGATATACGAGTGATACGGTTGCCTTACATGGTGCCATAACGGTTCCGTCTTCCGGAAAGATAACGACACCGTCTCCAAGTACCTTGTTTGCAAATGTCGGATCTGTCGATGCTTCGATATCTTTTACTATTCCCTCTGCTGCTGCATAGACTGCACCAGGCTCTTCTGTAATAACTGCCTTTGTTGTATCATTTTCTTTTGTATCGTTCTTTTTGTCATTTTTATTCTTATCCGGTGCTGACCACATTTTTCCAAAGATGACTGTACATACAAATCCAATCGTAATCGCGATTGCATGTGCAATGATGTAGTTAATGTACCCGTGATGTGCCGGATTAGCAATTGCCATTCCAGGAAGTGCAGTTGTACCGAATCCAAGAGCAGTAAGCTTTGAATAGTATACATATGCACCTGCAACTGCACCACCGATACATCCACCGATCAGTGGAAACTTGTAACGTAAGTTTACTCCGAAGATTGCCGGTTCACTGATACCAAATAATGTCGAGCAGAAACTTGGAATACAAAGCTCTCTGGCTTTTAAGTTCTTCCAGTTCAGGGAAAGATAACCAAGTACCGCACCACTTTGTCCAAATAAAGCTACAGACATCAGTGGATTTAAAAAGTTTGTTCCTGTCGATGCAATAAGCTGTGCTTCTACCGCACCGATAATGTGATGAAGACCTGTGATAACTACGATCTGCTGAACTCCGGCAAATAACGCATACCCGAATGCTCCCAGATGTTCTGTACTCCACATCAGTCCGTCTGTGATTCCATTAGAAAGAATTCGTCCTGCCGGACCTACAAGTGTAAAAAGTAATACCGTAGAGATAAATACTGTCAGCATTGGTGCAACCAGAAGCTTGATTACATCCGGAATTACCTTATTGAAGAATTTATCCAGTTTTGCAACTACAAATCCCATCATAAGCGCGATGATGATTCCTCCCTGGAATCCTACCATCTCAATCTTCAGTCCGAACAGACGGATAACTTCTATATCAACGGTTCCCTGTGCAGCCTGGTAAGCATTGGCAAGAGAACTGTCTAACATGATTGCTCCGATTACCATACCAAGAACCGGATTCCCGCCAAATCTTTTTACGGCTGAATAGCATACTGCCATTGGAAGGATTGCAAAGATACCTGTAGACGCAAGACTTACCAGCCGGTTGATCGCATATAAGGTATCATGTGTCTTTACTACTTCAAGTCCGCCAAGGACGCTTGTAATTCCCATCAGAAGGGCTGCTGCAAGAAGTGCCGGCATGATTCCGATAAATACATCAGATAACGCTTTGATCACTGCCTGAAGTGGATTCTGCCTCTTCGCACTTTCTTCCTTCAGATCTCCCAGTGACATATTCTGTGTATTCGTATACTCGGCAAATACCTCATATACATCATTCACTGTTCCAGCTCCCAGGATCAGCTGTAACTGATTACCTGCTATGAACGCACCTTTTACTTTGTCGATATCTTCCAGTTTTTCAATATCTGCAAGATCATTATCTTTCAATACGATCCTGAGTCTGGTTGCACAGTGTGCTGTTCCCTGGATATTATCCATTCCACCAATATTGGCTACGATCTGTTTTGATATTTCCAGATACTCATTGTTCTTTCCCATTTCTCTTCTCCTTGTATTGTTTTGTTTTGGAACCGGTTCCGTTCCTATGTTTTTATTATATACATCAGCTTTTGTATGTCAACACAAAACGTCACTGCAATTTCATTTTTGGAAACGGTTCCAAAAATTGATATCTAAATTTGTCTATATTGCACAAAAGCAGGTCTGTCAAATTGACAGATCTGCCTGATTCTCAGTTCTCTTTTACACTTTTTCTTTCTATAATTTCATACGGGTTGACCTGAAGCGGGCTTACCGGCTTTCCTAAAATCATCTGGATCATCGACTCAGCACTGATCTCCCCCCAGTTCTTCCAGTCAAATTTTACCGTCGTAAGTGGCGGCTGTAACAGTTCTCCTGCTTCGTAATCGCCAAATCCTACCACGGATACTTCTTCCGGTATCCGTATACCTTTCTCTGACATTACTTTGTACACGCCAAATGCGATACGGTCTGTTGCGCATACGACTGCCGCCGGTGTCTTCATATGATCTACAAATTTCTGTACATTTTCAATTGCATTTTCATAAAAGAACGTTGTCTCTATGACTTCTTTTGGCTTTTTCTCACAGGACATAAGTCCATCGATCACTCCATGGCGTCGTTCTCCTCCTACTGCCGGGTCATCTTCAGGTACCCAGAGCATATAAATCTCCTTGAACTTACGTTGTCCGATATAATTACCCACCGCATATCCTGCATTGTAATCATCATTAATGACAGAATTCTCTCCCGGGAAGCGTTGTCCAAGAAACAGGATTGGAATTTTTAACTTCTTTACTGCTTCTTCGTATTCTTTTGTGCTTCCCGTCGCAAGAACCATAATTCCATCTACATTCATATTCTTCAGCCGTTCGATACAGCGTATTTCTTCTTCGATATCATTTTCCGTATGCATGATAAGAGGTGTATAATCATTTTTCTTAAGATAGGCAACGATTACTTCTACAAGTCTCGGTGTTGTTACCGAGTTAAATCCAGGTACCGTAAGTCCTATGATCCGGCTCTCTTTTGCATTCAGCCTTGCAAACAGATTCGGCTCATAATTATTTTCTTCGATGATTTTTTTTATCTTCTGGGCCGTTGCATCTTTAACGCTTCCCCCGTTCAGATATCTTGATACAGTACTTTTTGCCACACCGGACATCTGGGCTATATCATTTATTGTCAGTTTTTTTTCCAAATTATTTTCCCCCATAGCGTCTATTTCGAACCTGCTTATAATACAGAGAACCTGCCAGTGACAGCTTCTTCCGGACACATGCCGATTCAAAATGTCTTAATATGTATTATACTCTTCTTTGAAATTTCCTGTCAAATTATCTCCTGTCCGAAATAGAGGATTCACACAAAGATTTTCAAGGGTTTGCGGAGAATTTAATAACAAAATATAACAGTTATTAAATCTCTTAAAACAGGTGAAATCTCAATCGGGATTTCTTTCTGCAGACGCTGCCGCAGGAATTGGTCTTCTCTCATTTTTCTCTTTCTCCGCTATAATATAACTGTTTTGGACTCTTTGGCTTATCTGGAATACTCAACTTAATTACGCCAGCTTCTACTAATGGATTTACATACGTCTGTATAGCATAAGTAACAGAATTTAACCCCAGATAATCACAAATTTCCTTTCTTGTACGCGGTGTTTTACAAAATACTATTAAATTATTTGTTTCTTCATCATTTGACATATCTTCATAATCATTCTTTGATTCTTTATATAGTTTTACAATAAAACTTCCTCTTTCATCCAAGAATTCTGGCTGTCTTAAGTTATATTTCTCCATTTCCATCCGGATTGTTGGAATTCCCGAATACCTGTTTTCTATTATTCCCAATGTTTCAAGTGCCGATGCAAGTACCGGATTTCTTGTATCCGGTTGAATTTTTCCTAATTGGTCAATAGTGATTCTTCCATATAATCCACCTGGATTATGTATTTCAATCCTGTCTTCAAACATTATAAGTTGAATCGGCATTCCTTCTGTATGAATACTATAATCACGATGTACTAATGCATTTATAATAGCTTCTCTAACCGCTGTTATTGGATAGTCTGTTCTGTCAGTTCTTCGTCCGGTTGTCGGACTTATAATTGTCTTTGTCCGCATATTGCGTTTCACAAATAATAATGCCTCATCCAACATTTCCGGAATTGTTCCTTCTATTCTCTGATTATCTGAGAATCTTTCCCCCATGTCGCCAAGACTTCCTATTGTTCTCCCAGGAATTACAATTGCCGTAATACACAATTGTGGAAAATATGCCTGTGGATATGGACTAAAAAGCAAAGTCGCACTAAGCGTTACTTTCTCTCCTCGCTTTATGCTCATAAGTTCATAAATACTTTCATTATCAAGTGTTGCTAATCTTTGTTTTCCTCTCTTTAACAGTTCAACATAACGATTCAGTTCTTCCTGATCCAATGACATTAATGTTACTCTCGGAACCTCACGGATATCGTCTTGATATTTTCTTCTATATGCTTCATAACTATATATTTCGTATTCTGTCATCGGTTCATCACTATCCCCAATACGGGTATAGGACCCCTTCAACCTTCCACGTCCTTGATAATAGCAAGGTCTGTCTGCCAAATCTATTCCGGGAATTTCAGCAGAAACAAATTTTTTATTTTCCTTCTCCACAACTGTAATAAGCGGCCGTACAACCGGATTCATCTGCAAGCATTGCTCGTTAATTTTCTTTTGAATGTCCTGAGCATCATAAACACCAACTTCTTTATAATCTTGTTTCTCATCAATTCCAAAAACAATAATGCCACCATCATCCTGATTAGAAAAGCTTGACAAAGAATCATATAATCGTTTCGGATATCCTTGCTCCGCTGATTTCAATTCCAAATTCTGCGTTTTGCATTTCATTTTTTGAATTAATTTTAGTTTGTCATATAATTCTTCTGTTGTCATTTTAGTTCCTCCATTTATATTTTAGATTCTAGCACTATATTTAAGTTTATGTAAGAAACTCTGCATATTCCGCAAAAACAGAGCACTCGCTCCGCATGAGCGGAGCGCTGTTCCGC
>ERZ773248.998-NODE-998-length-28307-cov-5.578826_pt1 | contig 28307 bp, 25 predicted proteins | sample MGYA00580518_ERZ773248 | MGnify/ENA primary metagenome ERZ773248 (study PRJEB29015, sample SAMEA2737762) | human gut metagenome | biome: human gut; feature: human-associated habitat; material: faeces | place: China | collected 2012 ...
GGAAGCGAAGAAGAAAGCAGCTCTCAAGATTGCCGGCGTAAAAGTAGAAGACTGAGGCGCTTATGATTGTCGGTGTGAAGTTCTGCGGTAATTGCAATCCCTTTATTGAAACACCCACACTGCTTAAAAAATTGATAGCAGCGGCACCGGACTTGGAATTCCGTATTATCAGCCGTACCCTGTCTCATTGGGATGTTACCCTTCTTCTCAATGCCTGCCCGGCAGGATGCCTGAAAGAGAAAGAATATGAGAATCCCGTCGTTGTCAGCGGACTGTCTGTGGAGCACTGGGACGTTGAAGCCGATGAACTGGTGCAAAAAGTTATGGCGGCCATCCGTCGCAAATTACCGGCAATATAAAACAGGTTCGGTGTACCTGTATGTAACGTAAAATTATACAAACAAAATGCATAATGCAACTTACCAATCCCAGATTCTGTTTTATACACAGGGTCTGGGATTTTTTCTTATTTCAGCGTGCAATCAAGAGTGTAAAAAAGACAATATAAAAAAAGCATAGATAAACAGAGTTCATTGCTTATTTATAAAGATTGAAAAAATATAAATTCTAAGTATTGACGCTAGGAAGATAAACCCGTATAATATACGTGTAATTGATTCGCATATACGTTATACTTTTTATATATGAATAATGACATGTATGCAGAGATGAGATATGCACGAAAATTTTTTCTTTTTAATTTAAAATGGGATACTAGTGTTATTAAAAACAGTAATCCTTTTAAAAGTATTGTAGATAACACGATGCAGTACAAAGAGGTTCAGCGTTTTCAGTTCTATAAGGAAAGCGGGGTGAATCCGGATCTGGTTTCGATGTTCTTTATTATTTTATTATAGGTTGTGAAATAAAGAACGCTGAATATACCTTTGTGATGCAGGTGACTATCGAACCCGTGTCTGACGGGCTCACTATAGAAGGTATGAATTTTAGTGGAGGTGGCTGTTTTGTCTAACGAATTAGCGATTGAAAAATCGTGTATGAAAAAAGCTTCAAGCCGGCTTTTGCCGTACTTACTCTTTATGTTCCTGCTTTGCTACATTGACCGTACGAATTTAGGGTTTGCCGGTATCCAGATGTCTCCGGAATTAGGCCTGACGGCTTCTACGTTTGGTTTTGGTGCTGGCCTGTTCTTTATTGGTTACTTTATTTTCGAAGTTCCGTCCAACCTGTGCCTGGCCAAGTTCGGTGCCCGCCGCTGGATTGCCCGTATCATGGTTACCTGGGGTGCCGTAGCTGCTCTCATGTGCATGATCAACGGTACGACGAGCTTCCTCGTCATGCGCTTCTTACTCGGTGCTTCTGAAGCCGGCTTCTATCCTGGCGTTACGTATTTCATCGGCGAATGGTTCCCGAACAAATATCGTGCAGCGGCGCTCTCCCGTTTCAATCTGGCACAGCCTGTTGCTCTCGTCGTTGGTTCTCTCGTTTCCGGGTTCCTGATCAGTGCTCTCGATGGCACCATGGGCTGGTCCGGCTGGCGCTGGCTCTTCCTCGTTGAAGGTATTCCGACCATATTCTTTGGTTTTGTAACTCTGTACTATCTGACGGATAAACCGGCTGATGCTAAATGGCTTACAGAAGAAGAACGTAACTGGCTCACCAACCGTATGGCTGAAGAAGCTACGGCTATTAAAGGTGCAAATGCCGACTACTCTATCATGAAAGCTCTTACTCATCCGGCTGTTCTGGTCCTCGGTATTGCTTACTTCCTGGCTATCTGTGAAGGCGTATATGGTATTAACATGTGGATTCCGCAGATGCTTAAATCCTGGTCCAATTTGTCTTCCATGGAAATTGGCGTCATCGGTGCTCTTCCGTTCGTATGTGCTTTCTTCTCCGTCATTATCTTTGGTCATAGTTCCCAGGTTCGTCAGGAACGTAAATGGCATCTGACGGTAGCTCTCGGCATGGCTACTGTTGCTCTCTGCGCAAGCCTGTTTGTCACAGGAACTATTCCTACTATGATTTGTGTCTGCGTAGGTGCTGCTGGTATGTTCGCTGCTATTCCGCTGTTCTGGACGATTCCGGCCCAGTTCCTTACTGGTACTGCTGCTGCAACGGGTATTGCCGTTATCAACTCCATCGGTAACCTCGGCGGCTTCTTCGGCCCGACGGCTGTTGGTATGGTTAAAGATGCGACAGGCGATTTCCACTATGGCCTGCTGCTTCTCGGCGTTTGCGTATTCGTAGGCCTCGTTCTCTGCCATGTTATGAACAATATCTATGGCAAAAAGGTTGACTACAGCAAGATTGAAAATAACTAATTTTGCATGGAATATATTAAGTGCTTTTAACTGAATATTCCATATATACTGAGGAAACCCTGTCTATTTGGCGGGGTTTTCTCAGTATTTAGTATACAGAATTATTAACTTGTACGTATTTTTCATCATTATGAAACGCACAATGCTTCATTTGCATATTGTATTGACAAATAAGTCATAATGAACTAACATGTTAGTATCCAATGATATATATCACATTGGGGATAATATACTTGTGATATGTATTATTTTGTGAGAACGGATGGTTTGTCAATCGTTCTATTTTAAACGGGGAGGGCTGACTTATGCCTAAATACAACAAAGTAACACCTGAACTGATTCAGAAACTGCTTGATTTACTTGGAAAGCACAATATGACGACAGATCCGGAAAAACTGGATGTCTATAAGACGGATGAAGAAACTAATCCGGCCTATTTCCATACGCCGGAGGTCGTTGTTTTCCCGGAAACGACGGAACAAGTAGCTGCTATTATGAAACTGGCCAATGAATACATGGTTCCTGTAACGCCTCGTGGCGGCGGCAGCAGTCTGGCCTGCCAGGCAATTCCTGTGTACAATGGCATTGTTCTCTGCCTGGAAAAGATGAATAAAGTCATTGAAGTCAATAAAGATGCACTGTATATGATTGTCGAAGCCGGTGCTGTTACGACTGCCGTACAGGCTGCAGCCAAAGAAGCTGGTCTGTATTACGCCGGAGACCCCAGCTCGAAAGCATCCAGTGAAATCGGTGGTAACGTCGCTACCAACGCCGGCGGCAGTCGCGTTGTAAAATACGGGACGACCCGCGACCAGGTGTACTGGGCTGAAATCGTAACGCCGACAGGTGAAATTACCCAGGTTGGCAAACGGCTGCAGAAGAATACCACCGGGTATGCTTTGGAAAAACTCATCTGCGGCAGTGAAGGTACGCTGGGCATTATTACTAAATTGTGCCTGAAACTCCGCCCCATTGCTCCGTATCATTTCGATATGGTTGCTATCTTTACGGATGAAACAAAAGCACTGGCCGTACCGAACCAGCTCCTGATGGCAGGTGTCCAGCCGACAGCCATTGAATTCCTGGACAATAAAGGAATCCAGAGTGAAGAACGGTTCATGAACATGACTCTTCCTCATTCCAAAGACAACGGAAACTATATCATCATTACCATCGATTCCTATGATCAGGATGACCTCGATAACCGTGTGGCTACGGCTGATGAAATCTGCGAAAAGAACGGTTCTGTGGAAACACTGGTTGCTGATGACCGTATCTGGGGAGCCCGGTATAATATTGGTGAAGCGGCCCGTAATGACAGCCAGATCTGGCTTGCAGAAGATATTGTCGTTCCTGTCGATAAGATTGCGGACCTTATGGCTCAGATCCCGGCTATTGAAAAGAAATATGGCATTGCTACGACCACTTCTGCCCATATCGGTGACGGAAATATCCACGTTAATGCTCTGAAGATGGACATGCCGATGGAACAGTGGAATGAAGTCATTCCTAAATATCACAATGAATTGTATACCCTGGTTTACAGCCTGGGTGGATGCCTCTCCGGTGAACATGGCATTGGTCTGCGGAAAATCAATGAAATGAAGAAGTTTACCGATCCCGTTTCCCTCAATATGATGAAGGCTATCAAGAAAGCACTGGATCCGAATCTGATTTTGAATCCGGGAAAAATTTTTACATACGACGAAGACTAAGACCGATTTTTCAGGAGCTGCTGCGCCATATAGCGCGGCAGCTTTTTTTATCAGACACACCATGACAAAATGGCATGGTAGACGGCGGATGCATGCATAATATGCCGTTCACTCAGATTTCATTGACTTTATACATCAGCTATGGTATTCTGTGTTTGTAGTTAGAATATACGAACTTATATTGTGTATTCGAACAGAAGGAGGGGAGAGATGGAAGAAGAAAAGCTGCATAATCCGACTGTACGGGTTCTGGATATTCTGGAAACGGCGTATAGTCACGAAAAAGGTATATCTTTTACCGATTTGTCCCGGCAGACCGGAATTTCCAAAGGGACCCTGCATCCCATTGTCGCAACCCTCGTAGCCAAAGGATATCTGCAGTGCCAGCATTCGCTTTTTACACTGGGTAAAAGCTGCTTCCGCCTGGGATATGCGTACACCCGCACGCTAAGCTGTCTCGATATTGTCAAAGCGCATATGGAAGAAATTGTTACAGCCTGCAATGAAATTTGTCAGCTCGGGATTCTGGAAGGAATGAATGTCCTGTATATTGCCAAAATGGAACCCCAGCAGGCCATCCGGGTCAGTTCGTCTGTAGGGGCGACGCTGGCAGCATATGCCACGAGTCTGGGAAAGAGCCTTCTCAGCTGTTATACTGACGAGGAAGTACGCCGCATCTGCCCTCCTGTATTAAAGCAGTATACGGAGCGGACCGTGCGCACCGTCGATGAGCTCCTGGCCCAGCTGCGTACTATCCGAAAGCAGGGATACGCACTGGAAAATGGCGAAGTGAATAAAGATATTGAATGTATTTCCATTCCCGTCCAGGTGGCCAATCAGACGATGGCTATCAGTGTCAGCCTGCCGATTTACCGCTCTACGCCGGAAAAGCAGCAGGAAATACTCCGCATCCTGAAACGTCATAAAGGGGAAATTGCCGAACAGACAGCAGGATTACAACAGGATTTAAGTTTTATTTAATGATAAATATTCTATGGAAAAGGAAGGTATGGATCAGCATGAATGATTTCAAAGACAAAATTGTAGTAGTAACTGGTGGCGGCCGCGGTATCGGTGCCATGACAGCCCGTCGTTTTTGTGAAGAAGGGGCTCATTGCGTTATTTCCAGCAATGTTCTGTCTGAATGTGAAGAATGTGCTGCCGAATTAAAAAAAGACGGCTTTTCGGCAAGCGTCATGGCGTGTGATGTCAGCAAGCCGGCCGATGTGGATGCCCTCGTAGCAGATACAGAAAAGAAATTTGGCCGTATTGATATATTTGCCAATATTGCCGGTATTTGCACCAGTGGCATGAATTTCCTCGGTGTTACACCGGAAAGCTGGGACCGGGTCATGAAAATCAATGCCTTTGGCACACTGTATACCAACCAGAAGGCTATTGAATCCATGATGCGCACGGGAACAAAAGGCAATATTGTCAATGTCACGTCCATTGCGGCCAAAACAGGGTCCGGTGCTGTTGGTGTCGATTACTCGGCCAGTAAAGCAGCCATTGTCAATGTAACGATTTCAGCAGCTACCTTTGCTGCCCGCTATGGCATCCGTGTCAATGCCGTAGCTCCGGGACCCATCCAGACGAAGATGACTGCCGTATGGGATCCTAAAATGTGTGCAAAACTCGTCAAGACTATTCCCCTGGGCCGTAAATTTGGTGAACCCGATGATATCAGCGAAGCCATTATTTTCCTTGCCAGCGATAAGGCAAAATATATTTCCGGTGAAATCCTGGATGTAAATGGCGCTGCCTGGTGCGACTAAGAGAGGAGACGGACTCATGTTTGAAAAATTGCAACTTACAGGGAAAACAGCTATTGTAACAGGCGGTACGAAAGGTATCGGCAAAGGTATTGTGGAAGGCCTGGCCCAGAGTGGTGCCAATGTCGTCGTCGTCAGCCGTCATCAGGATGAATGTGACGCCGTTGCCAAAGAAATGGAACAGTATGGCGTCAAAGGTCTGGGCGTCAAATGCGATGTCACCATTGCCAGTGATGTTGCCAATCTGATGCAGAAAACAATAGATGCCTTTGGTCATATTGATATTCTCGTCAATAATGCCGGCAGCGCGATTACGAAAAAAGCGGAAGATCTGACCGAATCCGACTGGGACCGTGTAATCGACATGGATATGAAGGCTGTCTTTTTCATGGCACAGGCTGCCGGAAAACATATGATTACCCAAAAGAGCGGGAAAATCATCAATATTGCTTCTATGCTGGGTCTTGTTGCAGAAAAGCAGGTGCTGCCATATTGTGTAGCCAAAGGCGGTGTCCTGCAGATGACAAAAGCTCTGGCACTGGAATGGGCTAAATACAATATCCAGGTCAATGCCATCTGCCCGGGATATGTCATTACGGATATCAATAAAGAAGCACTGAGTGAAGAAAAGATTTATAAACACATTACAGGAAAAATCCCCATGCGCCGTTTCGGTGAAGTAGGAGATATTGCAGGTGCTGCCGTTTTCCTGGCATCGCCAGCTTCTGATTATATGACCGGTCAGCCTATCGTTCTGGATGGTGGCTGGACCATGCAATAATGCTTTGAAATACAGGGCAGGACCATATATTGTCAATGTTGACAATATATGGTCCTGCTTTTTATGCACAATGGGAATAGTTAAAATATAAAAAATGGGATACAAGAATGTCAATATTTTTGAAAATTTATCTTGATAAACGTGATAATCATGCTATAATAGGGGAGCCGCAAAGGTCAATAGTGGCTATGCAATTAGCATTGTGATTATTCTCACAAGGAATATTAAATTCAGTGCTATGCGTTTTGATTCATTGCATTTATTTATTTTTTTTTGCGGCTAGTATTGTAAGAAGGATGTGTTAACTATGGCATCAACAGAAGCTATCCCGGCTAAACGCTGGGGGCGTATTATTCCACCGGCGATCCTCGTCTATATTTTCGGGTTTATGGATCGTACCAATATCGGTTTTGCTATGGCTGGCGGCATGAGCGATGCGTTGCAGATGACAGCGACGTTGTCCGGCCTGGCAGCAGGTATTTTCTTTATTGGCTATATGGTTCTTCAGGTACCAGGTGGTCATATTGCAGAAACAGGCAATGCCAAGAAATTCATTGCCGTTTCTATTCTTGCTTGGAGTGCGATTTGTACCAGCCTTGGGTTTGTACAGACTTCGACCCAGCTTTTAGTCCTGCGCTTCCTCGTCGGCGTGGCTGAAGGTGGTGTATGGCCGGCTATCCTGGTCATCATCAGCCACTGGTTCCCTTCGTCTGAACGTGGCCGGGCTAATTCCTACTTCATCATGAATGTAGCGATTGCTTCTATCATCACCGGTCCTATCTCTGGCTGGCTGGTTACGACCTTTGGCTGGCGTTCCGTTTTCATCGCCGAAGGTGCCGTTTCTTTCCTGCTCATCTTCGTATGGTGGCCTCTTATCAGCAACCGCCCGTCTGAAGCCAAATGGATTTCCAAAGAAGAACGGGAATATCTGGAAACGACGCTGGCTGCAGAACAGAAAGAACTCAGCGCGGAAGATAATGCTCCTACGTCCCTTTCCACTATCCTCAGCAGTGTCAACATGTGGAAACTGATCCTTATCTATTTCTTCTATCAGGTAGGTATCTATGGTTTTGCTATGTGGCTGCCGACCATCCTCAAGAGCCTTACAAACAGTGGCATGACCAGTATTGGTTTCCTTTCCACTATCCCGTATTTTGCCTGCATGGCTGGCCTGTACATCTTTGGCCATCTGTCGGACCGCAGCGGCAACCGTAAGAAATATGTCGCCCTGCCTCTCCTGGGATTCGCCCTTTGCTTCCTTGCATCGGCTTTCCTGAAAGATTACACTTGGGTTTCCTTTGCCTTCCTCTGCGGCTGCGGCTTGTTCCTGCAGTGCGCATCGGGCATTTTCTGGACTATCCCGACCATGCTTTTCCCGGCTAAAGTTGCTGGTGACAGCCTGGGCATCATCAATGCCCTTGGCAACCTCGGCGGTTTCGTCGGCCCCTTCATCGTTGGCTGGCTGACCACTCAGTTCATGTCCATTTATGCGGGCATCTATTTCCTGGCAGCTATGCTTGCCTGCGGCTTCTTCCTGACCTTGAGCCTGCCGAAGAAGACTGAAGGCAAATAATTAGTTTTCATAACAGCAAAAAAGGCATCCCATAGCCACGGGATGCCTTTTTTGCTGTTAGTCTTCATTCAGATCGAGGATGGCGCCGGTTGCTGCCGACTTTGCAATGCGGGAGTACAGACCCAGCCAGCCGTGTGTAAATTTAGGTTTGGGACGGACCCATTCCTTTCTGCGCTGTGCCAGCTCTTCATCCGATACATGAAGTGTCAGTGTATTGTTGGGGATATCAATGGTGATTTTATCGCCGTCTTTCACGAGGGCAATGGGACCTCCGTCAGCGGCTTCTGGTGAGACGTGTCCGACGAAGCAGCCGTTATTGGTGCCGGAGAAACGCCCGTCCGTGACAAGGGCTGTCGATTTAGCCAGTCCCCGGCCGTACAGATATTTCATGGCCTTGAACATTTCCCGCATACCGGGACCGCCTTTCGGGCCTTCATAACGGATGACGACGACATCGCCGGCTACGATATCTCCGCCTAAGATGGCTTTTTCGGCTTCTTCTTCCGAATTATAACATTTGGCCGTTCCGGTAAATGTCAGGATAGAAGGATCAATAGCGGCCGGTTTGGTGACACCCGTTTCCGGTGCCAGATTTCCGCGGAGGATAGCCAGACCCTTGCGGGATTCAAATGGTTCGGCCATGGTTTTGATGACCTGGGGATTGAATTCGTATTTATAGGTATAGTTCTGCAGGTTTTCGGAAACGGTCATGCCCGTGACGGTCATGCAGTCTTTGTGCAGCAGCGGCAGGATTTCTGTCATGACTTTGGGGATGCCGCCAGCTTTGTAGAAATCTTCCATGTCGTAGGACGATGCCGGATTGACTTTGGCAACGAGTGGTGTAGTGGCGCTGAGCTTATCGAAGACGGCCAGCATGGTTTCATGATCAATGCCTAATTCATGTGCCATAGCGGTCAGATGGAGTACGCCATTGGTAGAGCCTCCAGTTGCCATGAGGACGCGGATGCCGTTTTCAATGGCGTCCATGGTCAGGATGTCATGGCTGGTGATGCCCTGCTGGGCAAGATGCACGATGGCTTCCCCGGTCTGTTCGGCACAGCGTGTGCGGTCTGCGTAGACGGCTGGAATCAGGGCAGCGCCAGGAAGGGACATCCCCATAGCTTCGGCGACGCAGTTCATCGTATTGGCTGAACCGTAGAATGAACAGGATCCGCAGGTCGGCCCGCAGACATCTTCCAAACTGTTGAATGTAGGTTCATCTATCTTTCCGGCACGGAGCATTCCCAGACCTTCCGACATAGAAGTCAGGTCAGATTTGCGGTTGTCAAATACTTTGCCTCCCAGCATGGGACCGCCTCCCATGAATATGACAGGAATATCGAGGCGGGCCGCCGCAAGAAGCATACCCGGTACGATTTTGTCACAGGAGCCAAGGAGCACGACGGCATCCAGGTGATGGATTTCTACCATCGTTTCGATGTCATTGGCAATCAGATCACGGGAGGGCAGAATATAGTGCATGCCGGCGTGGCCCTGGGCCGTACCGTCACAGCCGGCGATGACGCCGAATTCACAGGCTGTGCCGCCTGCCCGGTATATTCCTTTTTTTACGGCTTCTGCCATCTGGCGCAGGTTATAGTGCCCTGGTACGAGTTCGTTCCAGGAATTGGCGATGCCAATCAATGGGCGTTTCAGATCGTCATCAGAATAGCCGATGGATTTAAACACACTGCGGTTAAAAGACCATTCCGGTCTTCCTAAAATTTCTTTACTTCTGTACATTTTCTTCATCCTTTCCCACCATCCGGTGTCAGCAGAAAGCCGGAGCTTTCTAAATGAAATCGTACATGTCCCTTTCTTCACTATAACTTTTTTTCATTTTGTTTGCAACTATTTTGTATGGATTATCGCAAAATTAGTGTCCCAGTTTTAGAATGGGTTAGAGCAATGACACATAATAAATGAATGTGAAAGGAATAACATAGAATGCTGGAATGGTATCGAAAAAATCATACTATTTATGACTTTTTTATGGACTGGGACACTAGAATATGCTAATATATACGTATATCATACGTGTCAGAATGAATTTTTGATAAAACGGCCTTGAATCCCCGTAGATATGGGAATGAATGACTGCTTTATATATGCTGAAATATCATAACCTGTGAAGGGAAAGTGCAATCCCGTTATTTGACAGATACTGCCATTCTAGTACAATAATAGTGTGTGAATTCGTAAATGTATACATATGTGCATATGCGAATCATTGTGCAACTCTATGAGGCTGGAACTGGTATAGATTCATTCTGTTGCTGTAAAGAGAGAGGAGTAGTATGATGAAACAAGGTACAGGTGTTGTAGGAGAATTATGTAAGGATGTATTTATTCCTAAGATGGTGAAAGTACATCAGAAATTTGATTTGTCGTATATTAAACCGGAAGATATCCCCGGTGTCGTCCGGGCCCAGCTCGATCGTGATATTATTGCCTCTAAAATAAAACCAGGCATGACGATTGCCATTACCTGCGGCAGCCGTGGTGTATCCAATACGGCCCTCATTATCAAGACCATTGCCTCTTATGTCAAGGAAAAAGGTGCCAAACCGTTCGTATTCCCGGCTATGGGAAGTCATGGCGGTGCTACGCCGGAAGGACAGACTCAGATTGTCAACGGCTATGGTGTCGTGGAAGATTATGTAGGTTGCCCTATCCGTGCGACGATGGAAACAAAACAGATTGGTACGACCGATGATGGCCGCCCTGTATTTATTGATAAATATGCTGCCGAATCGGATGGCATCATCATGCTGGGCCGCATTAAAGCACATACCCAGTTTGTCGGCCCTTATGAAAGCGGCCTGATGAAGATGGCTGTCATCGGTATGGGAAAACAGCATGGTGCTGAAGGAGTCCATGAACAGGGCTTTATCCATATGGCAGAAAACATCCAGCGGTATGGCAAGGTTATTCTGAAGAATGCTCCGATTATCTGCGGCGTCGGCCTTCTGGAAAATGCAGCCGATCAGACGCATACCATTGTCGCCCTCACTCCGGATGAAATCATCGAACAGGAACCGGAATATCTGAAAAAAGCAAAAGCACTCATGGGTCATATCATGATTAAACATGCCGATCTCCTCATCATTGATGAAATCGGCAAGAATATCAGTGGCGACGGCCATGACCCCAACGTTTCCAATATGCTGCCCCGCGAAACGGGTGTTCCCTTTGGCCCGAACGGCGAATTCCCGTCCAAATGTGAATTCAATGCTGATCGTAAGATTGTCCTGGATCTTACGGAAGAAACTCATGGCAATGCCAATGGCCTGGGGCTGGCAGATGTAACGACACAGCGCTGTGTTGACAAGATTGTCAATGCTGCAGCATATCCCAATGCCGTTACCTCGACAATTCTGGAAATGGTCAAGATCCCGTTCTGGACAGAAAATGATAAACTGGCTATCCAGGTTGCTTTGAAGACGGCGACAAAGGCCGATAAAAAGGCTCCGAAAATCGTCCGTATCAAAAACACCATGGAAGTACAGGATATCTATGTATCGGAAGCCCTGCTTCCGGAAGTGGAAGCCAATCCGGATATGGAAGTAGCCGGTGAACTGGCTCCTATGCCGTTTGATGAAAAAGGCAACTTGTTTTAATCGCTAAAGCCGATGAAGGACCGTATGCTGCACCGGGCAGCATACGGCCTGTCATGTATAACCTATTATATTGAGATTCCTAGTCCAATACACAAGGAGGAACATGAATGGAACAGAGATGTAAAGGCGTACGTAAAGTATGGGCCCAGTCGGATGCATTGAAACTCGGCACCGAATTCTCCGAAGGCGATCTTGCGAAACCGCAGATTCTGATTGATGATGTATGGGGTGAAAGCCACCCTGGCAGTGTTCATCTTGATAAATATGCCAAACAGGCAGCCATTGGCGTATATGAAACAGGCGGCAAGCCTGCTAATTTCCACGTTACCGATATCTGCGACGGATGGGCGCAGGGCCATGACGGCATGAACTTTATCCTGCCCAGCCGTGAAGTCATTGCCGATATGGTAGAAATCCATGCCAATGTCATTCCCTGGGACGGGGTTATCCTGATTTCCAGCTGCGATAAGGCTGTACCGGCCCATCTGGAAGTAGCGGCCCGCCTCGATATGCCTGTTATCCACATTCCCGGCGGCTCCATGCGCAGCGGCCCGGGGTGCACGACGTCTGACCTTGCCGGCCCGATTACGGCCCGTGACAAACGCGGTCTGGTCAGCAAAGATGAAATGCGCGATTACAAGCTGACCGGCTGTCCGACCTGTGGGTCCTGCCAGTTCATGGGGACCGCCAGCACGATGCAGTGCATGTCTGAAGCACTCGGTATGGCCCTTCCTGGCAATGCTGTCGTACCGGCCACGCTGATGGAAAGCCAGCGTTATGCCCGTCTGGCAGGCCAGAAAATCATGGAACTGGCGGAAAAAGGCATCACGACGTCGAAAATCATGACAAAAGCAGCCTTTATCAATGCCATTAAAGTCCATCAGGCAATCAGTGGTTCTACCAATGCGACGATTCATTTCCCGGCGATTGCCCATCAGCTCGGCATTGACATTCATCCGCGCATGTTTGATGAAATCGGTAAGAGCATCAAGTATCTGACGAATGTACAGCCCAGTGGCAAATACATTACAGAATTCCTCTGGTATGCCGGCGGGATTCCTATGATCCAGATGTACCTCAAAGACGAACTGGACCTCAACGTCCTGACCGTTACGGGCCGTACGCTCGGTGAAAATCTGGAAATGATTGAAAAGAGCGACTTCTTCGAACGCGGTCTTGGGTATCTCAAGACTTACGGTATCAATCCGGAAGATATCATCCGCAAACCGGAACACTCCAATAAATATGGCTCTCTGGCTGTTCTTGACGGCAATATTGCTCCTGATGGCAGTGTCGTTAAATTCTCGGCTATCAAGAATCCCGATATGATGCACCACATCGGTCCGGCACGGGTCTTTAATTCTGAAGAAGACTGCCAGCAGGCCATCATTACCGGCCAGGTCAACCAGGGTGACGTTCTCTTTATCCGTTATGAAGGCCCGAAGGGCGCCGGTATGCCTGAAAGCCTCATGACGACCGATGCCATTGCCTTTGACGAACGCCTGGACGGCACGGTTGCCCTCGTAACGGATGGCCGTTTCTCCGGTGCTACCCAGGGCCCGGCTATCGGCCACGTATCGCCGGAAGCTGTAGAAGGCGGTCCTATTGCGCTCCTGGAAGATGGCGATATGATCGAAATTGACATCCCGAACCGCAAAATCAACATGATTGGCGTAAAGGGTGAAAAGAAGACGGCTGAAGAAGTAGATGCTATTCTGGCTGAACGTAAGAAAAACTGGAAGATGCCTGATTTCCCGAAGAAGAAAGGTTATCTGGCACGGTACAGCAAATATGCCACATCGGCTATGTCCGGCGGATATCTTCAGTAATTCATGCTAGTGCGCAGCTGGTAGAAAAAAGGTATCGTACGAAGCAGGCTTGCTTTGTACGATGCCTTTTTAGTTTTAGGTGTATAGTAAATAACAACAAAATACAAATATAAAAAAGGCCTGTCTCTGGGAACAGGTCTTTTTATATTTGTATTGACTTAAATTACATCGGCTGGGACTGGAACGATTTGGCAAAGAAATCAATATCGTTGATATTTAGTTCCGTAAAGGTGTGTTCCAGCTTTTCTTTAGACGTCTTTAATGCCGCAATGGTTTTCTCCTTTTTTTCTTCCGTCAGGCGGAAAGAAGGGATACTGACGCTCATGGCAGCAATATAATGGCCATGATACGAGAGGGGGACGGAAAAACAATTGATGCCGGGAGAAATCTCTTCTTTATCCGTGAAATATCCCAGCGTCTTGCCCTGCTGGCATTCATCGTAGAAGCGGTTAAAATCCGTGCAGGTCCGTTCTGTTACCGGGGCCAGCCCCTGAGGATAGAGCGTCTGCAGGCCCTGCAGGGTGTATTCGCTTAGCAGGGCTTTCCCGATAGCCGTACTGTAAGCGGGAAGCCGCTTGCCGACGAAGGAAATGAGCCGTATTGGTTCAGGAGATTCTTCTTTTGCCAGGTAGAGTACATCGCCGCCGACAAGAACACCGAGCTGGCAGGCTTCCGAGGTGGCACTGACGATGCGCTTCATCTGGGATTTGAAGAGCTCCAGTATGTCCATATCCTGCAGGCAGGCGGACCCGACGATGAGAGCGCTGATGCCGACCGTATACTTGTTGGATCCATGCTGGGTGATGAAACGGCGTTCACATAATGTCCGGATAATGGGAACAATCGTACTTTTGGGGACAGAGATAGCCGTGGCAATTTCTGTCAGGGAGCAGCCTTCCTTTGATGTAGAAAGAAGCTGCATAATGTCCAATACACGGGCGGTAGGGCGGTGCGTGGTATAGGGCATCCTATATTACCTCCTTTAATGTATATATGGGATGATGGTAAATCACAGGTAGCATATCAGAGTTTACAATCACCAGTATAGCGAAAATAAGGATTTCTTGCAAATGCTAATAACTGATACAAGAAGGATTCCATGCCTGTCCACGGTACAGGGCGGCATAAAAATATAAAAGGAATTCATCAGCGAATATTGCTATTTTATGTGAAAAATGGTAGAATATAGTCGTAAAACGTATATACAAATTATAACTCATATACGAACAAAATGCAAAGAAATTATCTGGTTTATCTATTCTTAATAGTGATAATTCTGCTTTAAAACTATGAAAATAGTTTTGAATAAATGCCTTACGAGGCGTATAATTTAAGGAGGTATTTTTTTATGAATTTTGAATTCTCTGATGAACAGCAGGCGATTCAGAAATTAGTACGCGAATTTGCAGAAAAGGAAATTGCACCGACTGTCCAGGAACGGGATGAAAAAGCAGAATTTTCCCGTGAAATTTTTGATAAAATCGGCGAATTAGGCTTGTGTGGCATATTTTTCCCGGAAGAATACGGCGGAAGTGATGGCAGCTATGTAAGCTACATCCTGGCTAATGAAGAATTATCCAAAGTTGATGATGCTGTAGCCGCCGGCTATGCTTCCAGCATTTCTCTTTGCGCATGGCCTATCTGGAAATTTGGTACAGAAGAACAGAAGAAAAAATACCTCACACCGCTGGCAGAAGGAACGAAACTGGGTGCTTTCGGCCTGACAGAACCCAATGCCGGTTCTGATGCTGCCCGTCAGCAGAGCACGGCTGTCCGCAAAGGAGATCATTATATCCTTAACGGCAGCAAAATCTTTATCACCAATGGCGGGGAAGCAGATATTTATGTCGTCTTTGCCATGACGGATAAGACAAAAGGCACGAAAGGTATTTCTGCTTTTATCCTTGAAAAAGGAATGGAAGGATTCTCCTTTGGCAAAGAAGAACAGAAGATGGGGATTCATGCTTCCAAGACGAGAGAACTGATTTTCCAGGATGTCAAAGTTCCGGTAGAAAATCTTCTCGGCGAAGAAGGAAAAGGCTTCAAAATCGCTATGCAGGGCCTCGATGGCGGCCGTATCGGCGTAGCTGCCCAGGGCCTGGGGATTGCCGGTGCTGCTCTGGAAGCGGCTATCAAATATTCCAAAGAACGGGAACAGTTTGGCAAACCGGTCTGCAAATTCCAGTCCATTTCTTTTATGCTTGCTGATATGGCAACAAAACTGGATGCAGCCCGCCTGCTCGTTTATCGTGCAGCAGCTCTCAAAGAACAGGGCAAACCGTGCACCAAAGAATCGTGCATGGCCAAGTTGTATGCAACTGATGCGGCTATGTCCATTGCGACCGATGCCGTACAGATTCTCGGCGGCTATGGTTACATTCGCGAATACCCTGTAGAACGGCTCATGCGTGATGCCAAGATTACCCAGATTTATGAAGGTACGAACCAGATTCAGAGACTGATTATTTCCGGCCAGCTTTTACAGTAAATCGTTCATACAGAAAGGGAGATAACGATGAGTGATGTATTAACCTATGATGAAATGAAAGTCGGCGATAAAACCACTTTCGGCAAAACGATTGGTGAATGTGATGTATATGCATTTGCAGGTGTCACCGGTGACTTCAACCCGATGCATGTCAATGAAGTAGAAGCATCCAAAACCATGTTTAAAGGCCGTATTGCCCATGGCATGCTCAGTGCCGGCATCATCTCTACGACCATGACGAAGGCAGCTCATGGCGGCACGCCGATTTACTGCTCACAGGAATTGAAATTCAAAGCTCCTGTACATATTGGTGATACCATTACCTGCACAGCAGAACTCATTGAAAAGATTCCGGAAAAACACCGTCTTATTTACCGCACGGTCGTCACGAATCAGGATGGTGTGGTCGTTACAGACGGCAAAGCAATGATTTTAAAATTCTAAGTTGGTTTGACGCGCAGGGGGCCTGAGCTCCTTGTGCGTTATCTGAAAAGCACAAGGAGGTTACACTCATGGCATTAATGACTGGTGAACAGTATATCGAAAGCATGCGTAAACTCAACCTGCAGGTATACATGTTCGGCAAAAAAATCGACAACGTCGTCGATGATCCCATCCTGCGTCCGTCCCTGAATTCGGTCCGCATGACCTACGACCTGGCCCAGATGCCGGAATACGAAGATCTCATGACGGCTACGTCATCCCTGACCGGTGAAAAGATCAACCGTTTCACCCACATCCACCAGAGCACCCAGGACCTCATCAACAAAGTCCGGATGCAGCGTCTCCTCGGCCAGAAGACAGCGGCCTGCTTCCAGCGCTGCGTCGGCATGGATGCGTCCAACGCCGTGTTCTCCACAACCTATGAAATCGACCAGAAATACGGCACTCATTACCATGAAAACTTCAAGAAATTCCTCACCCGGGTACAGCAGAACGACTTTACCGTCGATGGCGCCATGACCGACCCGAAAGGCGATCGCGGCAAGGCTCCTCATGCCCAGGATGACCCGGATCTGTATCTCCACGTCGTCGAACGCCGTCCCGACGGTGTCGTCGTACGCGGTGCCAAAGCCCATCAGACAGGCTTCATCAACTCTCACGAAGTCATCGTCATGCCGACCATCGCCATGCGGGAAGCCGACAAGGATTACGCTATTTCCTTCTGCTGTCCGACCGATGCCGAAGGCATTTTCATGATTGTCGGCCGCCAGTCCTGCGATACGCGGAAACTGGAAGGGGCTCCCATGGATACGGGCAACCCTGAATTCGGCGGCACTGAAGCCTTGGTTATCTTCGATAACGTATTCATCCCCAATGACCAGATCTTCCTCAACGGCGAAGTAGAATTTGCCGGCATGATGGTCGAACGCTTTGCCGGGTATCACCGTCAGTCCTATGGCGGCTGCAAAGTCGGCGTAGGCGACGTCCTCATCGGAGCCGCTGCTCTGGCAGCCGATTACAACGGCTGTGCCAAGGCATCGCACATCAAAGACAAGATCATCGAAATGCAGCACCTGAACGAAACCCTCTTCGGTTGCGGCATTGCCTGCTCGGCCCTGGGCAAACCGACGAAATCGGGCAACTACCTCATCGACCTGCTGCTGGCCAACGTGTGCAAGCAGAACGTCACCCGGTTCCCCTATGAAATTGTCCGCCTGGCCGAAGATATCGCCGGCGGCCTGGTCGTCACGGCACCGTCGGAAATCGACCTGCGGGATCCGAAAATCGGGCCCTATGTCGATAAATACCTCAAAGGCGTATCGTCTGTATCGACGGAAAACCGCCTGAAAGTCCTGCGCCTCATTGAAAACCTCTGCCTGGGCACGGCAGCCGTCGGTTACCGGACAGAATCCATGCACGGTGCTGGCAGCCCGCAGGCACAGCGCATCATGATTGCCCGTCAGGGTAACCTGGAAATGAAGAAAGAACTGGCTAAGAAGATTGCTCATATTGAAGACTAATGGAATAGAGGAGCGATAATCATGGTAAAAAAGACGATGGATGGGAATACCGCCGCAGCCTATGTTTCCTATGCCTTTACGGAAGTGGCAGCGATTTATCCCATCACTCCTTCTTCGACTATGGCCGAGCTGGTCGATGCCTGGTCTACAGAAGGGAAGAAGAATATATTCGGTGACCGCGTACGGGTCATGGAAATGCAGTCCGAAGGCGGTGCGGCAGGAACGCTCCACGGCTCCCTGCAGGCAGGTTCCCTTACGACGACTTACACGGCAGCACAGGGCTTGTTGCTCATGATTCCGAATATGTACAAAATCGCCGGCGAACTGCTTCCGGCCGTATTCCACGTCAGCGCCCGTGCCGTTGCCGCCAACGCCCTCAGCATTTTCGGCGACCACATGGATGTCATGTCCACGCGGCAGACCGGTTTTGCCCTGTTGGCATCCAACTCCGTACAGGAAGCCATGGACCTCGGTGCCGTCGCCCATCTGTCGGCCATCAAGAGCCGTATTCCCTTCCTGCATTTCTTTGACGGGTTCCGTACCAGTCATGAAATCCAGAAAATCGATGTCCTCGATTACGACGACCTAGCAAAACTCGTCGATTACGACGCCGTCCGGGCCTTCCGCGACCGGGCCCTCAACCCGGATCACCCTGTACTACGCGGTTCGACCCAGAATCCCGACGTATACTTCCAGACACGGGAAGCCGTCAATCCTTTCTATCAGGCCCTGCCGGCCATCGTGCAGGAATATATGGATGACATCAACAAACTGACAGGCCGCAATTATCAGTTCTTTAATTACTATGGCGCGCCCGATGCCGACCGGGTCATCGTCGCCATGGGGTCCGGCTGTGAAACCATCGAAGAAACAGTGGATTACCTCAACAGCCGCGGCGAAAAGACCGGCCTGGTCAAAGTCCACCTCTACCGGCCGTTCCTCAACGACGCCTTCCTTGCAGCCGTACCGGAAACGGTAAAACGCATTGCCGTCCTGGACCGGACAAAAGAACCCGGTGCCGATGGCGAACCGCTCTGCCTCGACGTGCGCAACGCCTTCTATGGCAAAGCCGGTGCGCCGCTCATCGTCGGCGGCCGTTACGGACTGGGCTCAAAAGACTTCACGCCGGCTGATGTTGCCGCTGTCTTTGAAAACCTCAGACAGGATACGCCTATGAACCGGTTTACGGTCAGCATCGTCGATGACGTGACACACACCTCGCTTACGCCGTATGGCATGACCTTTGACCCGACACCGGCCGGTACGATCAACTGCAAATTCTGGGGCCTCGGCAGTGATGGTACGGTCAGCGCCAACAAGAGCGCCATCAAGATTATCGGTGACCACACCGACATGTACGCCCAGGGATATTTTGCCTACGACTCCAAGAAGGCCGGCGGCGTCACCGTATCCCATCTGCGTTTCGGTAAACTGCCGATCCGCTCGACGTACCTCATCACCCAGGCTGATTTCATCGCCTGCCACAATCAGGCCTATGTCCAGCAGCTGGACCTGCTCAAAGGCCTCAAGCCGGGCGGCACCTTCCTTTTAAACTGTATCTGGAGCCCGGACGAACTGGACAAGGAACTGCCGGCATCGATGAAACGCTATCTGGCAAAGAACCGCATCCATTTCTATACACTCAATGCCGTAAAAATCGCATCGGAAATCGGCCTCGGCGGCCGGATCAACATGATCATGCAGTCGGCCTTCTTCAAGCTGGCCCAGGTCATCCCCGTCGAAGACGCCGTGAAATACCTGAAAGAAGCCGTTGTTAAATCGTACGGCCGTAAAGGGCAGAAAGTCATCGACATGAACTATGCTGCCATCGACAGAGGCATAGACGCCCTCGTTCCGGTTGCCATTCCCGACAGCTGGGCCGATGCCATAGATACGGATACACAGGATCCGTGGCAGGGCAAAGACGTACCGGATTTTATCCGCCATATCATGGTTCCCATGAACCGACAGGAAGGGGACAGCCTTCCTGTCAGCGCCTTCAGCGGCCGCGAAGACGGTACCTATCCGCTGGGCGTCACCCAGTGGGAAAAACGGGGTATCGCCGTCAACGTGCCGGAATGGCAGGCAGATAAATGCATCGAGTGCAACCAGTGTTCCTTCGTCTGCCCCCATGCGGTCATCCGGCCTATCCTGCTTACAGAGGACGAAGCAAAGAATGCGCCCGATACGCTGGTCTGTAAACCAGCTAACGGTCTTCCGGGCTTCCAGTTCCACATGGCCGTCTCGGCCGAAGACTGCACGGGCTGTGGAAGCTGCGTCAGCGTCTGCCCGGCCAAAGACAAGGCCCTGGTCATGAAACCTTTGGCCAGCCAGCGTAAAGCCGACAGGGAAAACTGGGAATACACCTGGAACCTTCCTGTCAAAGATATTCCCGAAACCATGCAGGCTACCGTGCGGGGCAGCCAGTTCCTCAAACCGCTCCTCGAATTTGCCGGCGGCGCCTGCCCGGGCTGCGGCGAAACGCCGTATGCCAAACTGGTTACCCAGCTCTTTGGCGACCGTATGATGATTTCTAACGCAGCCGGCTGTTCCACTGTCTGGGGCGGCAGCGCACCGACTGTTTCCTATACGACCGATGCCAGAGGCCACGGCCCGTCGTGGGGGTTCTCCCTCTTTGAAGACAATGCCGAGTATGGCTTCGGCATGCTCCTGGGGACTGAACACAACCGCAGTCATGCAGCCCGCCTGGCAGAAGCCGCACTCCATGAAAATATCCCCGCCGATGTCAAAGATGCCCTGAAAGACTGGCTCGACCACAAGGCTGAAGGCACGGGGACGCGGCAGCGTGCCGACCGTCTCACGGCTCTTCTGGAAGTTCATAAAGGGCAATATCCTGTCCTGCAGGACCTCTACGACAAACGGGATTTCTTCGTCAAACGCAGCCACTGGATCTTCGGCGGCGACGGCTGGGCCTATGATATCGGCTACGGCGGCCTCGACCATGTACTGGCAGCACGGGAAGACATCAACGTCCTCGTCTTCGATACGGAAGTCTATTCCAACACGGGTGGCCAGTCGTCCAAATCGACGCCGACAGCGGCCATTGCCAAATTTGCCTCGGCCGGCAAGCGGGTCTGCAAGAAAGACCTGGGCCTCATGGCCATGTCTTATGGCTATGTATACGTTGCCCAGATTGCCATGGGCGCCGACAAGCAGCAGACGCTGAGAGCCATCCGCGAAGCCGAAGCCTACCATGGCCCGAGCCTGATTATCGCCTATGCGCCATGCTCCAATCACGGCATCAAGGCCGGCATGGCCAGGACACAGCTGGAAGCTAAAAAAGCTGTCGAATCGGGGTACTGGTCCCTCTACCGCTACAACCCGGACCTCAAAGCACAGGGAGAAAATCCGTTCCGCCTCGACTCCAAAGAACCGACGGAAAGCTTCCAGGATTTCATCCGTGGCGAAGTACGCTATGCGTCCCTGATCCAGAAATTCCCCGATACGGCACCGCAGTTGTTGCAGCAGGCCGAAGAAGACGCGCGGGAACGGCGGGAAACATACAAGAAATTAGCGGCCCTGTAAGAGTTCGTCTCTTACTTTTCATACAATACCAATCCTTCACTAAAACGAAACGAACCTGGCCCTCTTCCGGGGAAACCAGGTTCGTTTCGTTTTGTCTGTAGAAAAGGCGGAGACAATCCTTATAATAAAGACCGGACAGCCGTAAAGTCGTCAGGGCACTGGAGCGTCACGATTTTTCTGCGGGCTTCGAGCCCGTCTGTATTGGCGCAGATGCAGGGACAGCCGCAGACGATGAGCCAGTAATCGGCCTGACGGACACCATGGGCCGCATAGACCCAGGTGTGGCCGGGAAAGTCAGCCATGAGCCGCCGTACTTCCTGTGCCCGGTCGTAGGTGCTGTTGCAGCCACCGCAGTATTTGATGCCGATAACCATAGGCTGCCTACACATGATGCTGGCTGAGGATAGCCTTGGCCTGGGCAATGAGGTCGTCGCTTACGCTCGTGTCGAGGATGACATCTTCGATTTCCGGGAACACCGCTTTCAGCCGTTCGGCAACGATTTCTTCCGTCGTAATCGTTGCAGACGGACAGCCGCTGCACATGCCGGTCAGGCGGATGTATACCTTGCCATCGGCGAAATCCTGCAATACCACATTGCCGTGATGGGACGCCAAGATGGGGCGGATATCCCGTTCCAGTACTTGTTCTATATCCTGCGTTGTAATAGCCATAAAAAAGGCCTCCATTTCCATATATAATAAAGAATATATACAATATTGTATAATGAGCGGCGGGGAATGTCAAAATGAAACCGTCCGTGGACCGCATGAGAAATACGAATATACAAATTCATACGTAAATTCGCATGAAATTCTTCCTTTTCTTTCCATTCTATGGTAAAATCGTCTGTATGAGAAGTTATTATTTTTATACAAAGGCATAGCATCAAGGAGGTTTACGTACAATGGCAGTAGTACTCAGAGACGTAGGACAGTATATCCAGGGCGCAGGTGAACTCGACAACCTGGGAAAATTCGTAAAAAAACTGGGCAATAAGTTCTTGCTCATCTGTTCCCCCAATAATAAACAGCGCATCGGCGACCGCATCGAAACGGCCCTCAAGAGCGTAGAAAAGGAAATGGTCTATTCCGAATTCCACAACCAGTGCACCATGGAAGCCATCGAAAAGGCCATCGCCGACGGGACTGCTGCCGGCTGTGATATCGTCATCGGTGCCGGCGGTGGTACGGCTATCGATACGGCCAAAGCCGTGGCAACGAAAATGGGCGGCATCCCCTGTGTCATCATCCCGACCATCGCATCCAACGATGCTCCCTGCGCCGGCCTTTCCGTCGTCTACAATGAAGAAGGTGTCGTCGTCAAAGTCATCAACATGGTCCGCAACCCCGACGTCGTCCTCGTCGATACAGGCGTCATTGCCCAGGCACCGCGCAAATTCCTCGTATCCGGCATGGGTGATGCTCTGGCTACGTATTTTGAAGCCCGCGCCTGCTGGCGTACCGGTGCCCGCACCATGGCACGGGGCAACTGCTCCCATACGTCGCTGGCCATGGCAAAACTCTGCTATGACCTCCTCCTCGATCATTCCGTCAAGGCTCTGGAAGCCGTAGACCGCAATGAAGTGAACGAAGATTTGGAAAACGTCGTCGAAGCCTGCATTTACCTCAGCGGGTTCGGCGCCATCTGCGGCGGTCTGGCTGCTGCCCATGCCATCAATGACGGCCTCGGTGCCGTACCGCAGATTCACGCCAACGGCACATCCCACGGTGAAAAAGTCGCCTTCGGCCTCATCGCCCAGCTCATTCTCGAAAAGGCTCCCAAAGAAGAATGGGATACGGTCCTCAACTACATCCACGCCGTCGGCCTGCCGTCCACACTGGCTGATCTGGGTGTTACGGAATTTGTCGAAGCCGATTTCCGCCGGGCTGCCAAAATCGCCGCATCGCCGAAAGAATTCACCAAGAACGTCCGTGCCGACATTACGGCCGATGAAGTCTATGATGCCATCCTTGCTGCCGATAAAGCCGGCGCTGCCAAATAAATTCCTGTAATAGCGAAACGGACAGGATAAGGAAAAGAACATTTCCTCTATGCATAAAAATCATGAGGAAATGTTCTTTTTATCTATACCAGCCAGGGCAGTCTGTCTTATTATGGGCAAATATGGTATAATACCTGTATATGTCTTTAGTACCACGTAATAGTACTAGATTTCATAGGATAAAAACCAGATGGAGGATATAGAATGGCTCAAGTAAAGATTACAGAAACGGTGCTCCGCGATGGCCACCAGTCCATAGCGGCGACACGGATGCGGCTCAGGCAGATGCTGCCCGTGCTGGAAGCAATGGATGATATCGGCTACAATGCCCTGGAATGCTGGGGTGGCGCTACCTTTGATACGTGTATGCGCTTTCTCGATGAAGACCCGTGGGAACGGTTGCGGACCATCAAGAAATACGTACAGAAAACGCCGCTGCAGATGCTGTTCCGTGGACAGAATATCCTGGGATACCGCCATTATGCCGACGATGTGGTATACGAATTTGTCAACCGCGCCGTCGATAACGGCATCGACATCATCCGCGTATTCGATGCCCTCAACGACCCGCGCAACATGGAAGCGGCCATCAAGGCGGCAAAAGATACGAAATCCGTTCACGTGCAGGGAACCCTGGTCTATACCATCAGCCCCATCCACACGCTGGAATCGTTTACCCGCGTAGCCGGCGAACTGGAAGAAATGGGCGTCGATTCGGTCTGCATCAAGGACATGTCCGGTCTTTTGGCACCGTACGATGCCTACAACCTGGTACGCATGCTGAAAAAACACCTGCACGTACCTATCGAACTGCATACGCACTGCACCTGCGGATTTGGCGAAATGACCTATCTCAAGGCCATCGAAGCCGGCGTAGATATCATCGATACAGCCCTGTCGCCCTTTGGGGAAATCACCAGCCAGCCAGCTACGGAAACGATGGTCATGGCACTGCAGGGGAGCATCTACGACTCCGGCATCGACATAGAAAAATTATGGCCACTGACGGAACACTTCAAAAAAGTCCGCAAAGAACTGGCCGACGAATTCAAACTGACCATGCCGGCCCAGATCAACCCCGCCGTCCGCAAATACCAGATTCCTGGCGGTATGCTGACCAACCTGTACAACCAGCTCAAGAACCAGGGAGCGGAAGACCGCTTTGACGACGTACTGGCCGAAATGCCGAACGTCCGCCGTGACCTGGGCTATCCGCCACTGGTCACACCGACCAGCCAGATTACCGGCTCGGCGGCAGCACTGAACGTACTCTTCGGCCGCTACAAAATCATTACCAATGAAGTCCGGGACATCGTCCGCGGCAAATACGGCCGTGTACCGGGCACCATATCCGAAGAATTCCGCAAAATGTGCATCGGCGACGAACCGGTCATCGACCACCGTCCTGCCGACGACCTGGAACCAGAACTGGGCAAAGCCAAAGAAGGACTGGCTAAAGAAGGATTCCCCGATGCCAGCCCGGAAGACGTCCTGAGCTATACCCTCTTCCCAGAAGTAGCCCTGCCGTTCTTCAAGAGCCACAAAAAGAAACAGACCCAGGAACAAGCCTGAGTGAGCAAATAAGAATCACAGCATCCATGAGCGAGACAGCTTATGGATGCTGTTTTTTATATAGATTTCGTTGATCCTGTTTCTGTCACAGTGTATAATGAATAAAATCATATGTTGTAATTCATATGTATACAGAGCAAGCATAAGCGATGGGAATACGTGGATTAGAAAACATTGCGACAGAAATCAGAAAAAAGGAGGATAAATATATGCGTTACACCGTCCTTGTGGAAGAGGTAGTCAGTCAGGAATTTGCCGTGGAGGCGTCGTCTCCAGAAGAGGCGCTGCGTGTGGCGGAAAACCAGTATCGCAAAGGGGAAATCGTGCTGGAACCGGGAAATCTGGAACAGGTATCTATGAAAATCGTAGGAGATGCAGAATAAGGGTTGCATATTAGTATAATTATGGTGAGTGCATATGGATTACCCGGGTGGAGCGGCGTGTTGTAATACGACGTTTGAGGGTATTACGGGAAAAATGACCTCCATCTTTGACACTTATGAAAGAAAAAACTGCTCGCAAGGCCGGATGTAATGGGCTTTGTGAGCAGTTTTAATTTGGAAATGATATGTGCTATATTTTTTTCATTCAAAGTGAGGCTATTATATGATGACCATAAGCCGATGAGTATAGAGCAGAACAACAAATTATAAATATTAAAATAGATCAGAATGAGACCCTGTGCGAAAAAGAAATAGTTCTAACGCGTTAAAATCCTGCCGGTATATCAGAATCCAGTCAGGTTCAATATGACATTCACGAAATTTTCCGTAATTTCCAGTAAGTGCATGATCACGGTATTTGGCATCAAGAGAAATCTGGTTTGCCAATGCTTCTACAACAGTTTCTAAATTTTTCAGATTCAGACCTCGTTTTCTAGCGACTTTTAAATCTTTTTTGAATCTGTTGGAGGCAATAATATCAAGCTTCATTATCTACATCCTTTACTAAGTCTGAGAAGCTATGATACCGTTTATATTTTTCTGGATGTGTTTTCATTTCATCATATTCAGCCAGAGCGTTGCGGGTTTCTGCATTGAATGAATTACGACGGACGTCAAAGGGAATTCCATCGTACCGGACGGCACTTTTTAAGAACATGGTGATGGCTGAAGACATATTCAATCCTAGGTCATTAAACAATCCTTCGGCCTCTTTTTTTAGATTTTCGTCTACTCGGACATTGATGTTAGCAGTAGCCATTACAACTCACCTCTTTCTTCGCTTATCAATTCAATTATAATTCATAAAAAAGAAAAATGCAATATAATGCATGATAATGCTTTACATTTACTACACAATTTATCGGGATTTAGGGATGTTATCAATCTTTGCAGTACTTTTTCCCATGACTGCTGTCCATTGAACCGGGAAATCTGGAACAGGTATCTATGAAAATTGTAGGAGATGCAGAGTAAGAATTACTAACTGCTTGTTTTGACATATTCCATTTTACGTGTTATAATTATGTTATGTAATTACATAATTGAAACAAAAAATACTAAAAAGAAAAAAATTCTGATACCATCATAGGGCAGAATGATGGTACCGGATGCAGAATTATTTGGAGGCACACATGGCATGAGAGTGGCGGCGGCTCGTTATGACGATGTGCTAAATTTTTTTGCATTGTTGAGTATGGATATTGAAATTATATAATACAAATTGATTTAAATTTAACGTGTAGGAGTAGAATTACAGCATATGAAGTTTTAGAAAATGCTATCATGACAGGGGTCCAAAATAGGGGGCCACATTGGTATATATATAGTTTGGACACCTGGCCCCCTCAAAACTGGCAGCCAGTCCCAGACGGGAAGAGCGGGGAGCTTGAGACTCCCCCGCTCAAACCCGGTCACGGGAACTGGCCCGCGCGGGAAGAGAGGGCTAGCAGCCAGCAGTTAGCCGCCGGCGGCTAGCAGAAAGGGGTGTTGGTCGTAGGCAGCGGCCAGCAGCCAGTTGCCAACGGATTGCAGGCCGTAGTCGGTTTGCAGCGTTAGGAGCCGTCCCCGATAGGGGAAGGAGGGCCACGAAGTGGCGGAAGGGGCCTTATTTTTTATCCAGAGTCCTATCTTGAGTCCGTTTTCCGCGGATGGTGATGTAGCCGGTTTGCCGTGCTACAGCCTCGGACTCAGATACTGGAACTCAGATGATGAAAGGACCCCGCCACCGCAGGCGGTCCCCCGCCCCTTCACAGGGGTGACTTACTACACGGTGCTTCAAACCGGCATTCTTCACAGGGACGCCATGCTACACGGTGCTTCAAACCGACATTCTTCGAGGGTTTGTCCGCCATAGTACACGGCCTTGTAAGCCGACTGAAATGAATATGTTCACACGGTGGAGTCAGATGACCAGACGTTACAGCAGCAGCTCGATCGGATATGCAGCATGAAGGTTGCCCGTGGCTGCGCTCGTTTACCGTAGAGGAAAAGTTCTGTACGCCGTTGTACGCATTGATGTCGGTCAAGGGAAGGAACGTGGTTAGCAGGTCGGGAAGGACAGCCGCTAGCAGTCAGCAGCTAGCAAGTCACAGGCCGGTTCGCCATGCTAGACGGTGTTATGAGCCGACATTTTCGTAGTGGTGGTTTGCTATACGATTTTTGAAACTAATTGATATGAGTACGTCAGCATAGTAAAAACGGATGAACTTTCCTTACAGCAGCAGCTCTCATGGATACGCAGCCTTAGATTGCCCACAGTTGCGCTTGTACACAATGCTGGAAACAGCATCCGTACCGTCTTTCCCATTGATACCGGGCACGACCGGATTTGATGATTCATTTGAAAATAGAAATGATGTGTATATTTTACTAAGAAAACGATATAAACAGGTAGAATAATACGATTTCCATAGGTGTCAAAACAGGGTGTCAACATTGGCATATATATAATGTTGACACTGACACCCTCAAAACTGGCAGCCAGTCCCAGACGGGAAGAGCGGGGAGTTTGAAGACTCCCCCGCTCAAACCCGGTCACGGGAACTGGCCCGCGCGAGGGAAGGGCGGGAAAAGATAGTTTGGAGTTTGAAGTTTGAAGTTTGACGAAGCCGGTTCGACGGACAGGGTATCTTTGCCGTCCCTGTGAAGGGAAGGTGCCCGGTAGGGCGGAAGGGGTCTTACTCAAATCCAGAGTTCCATCCTGAGTCCGCTT